>ERZ779654.1055-NODE-1055-length-14184-cov-2.330809_pt1 | contig 14184 bp, 10 predicted proteins | sample MGYA00511075_ERZ779654 | MGnify/ENA primary metagenome ERZ779654 (study PRJEB29588, sample SAMEA2155636) | human gut metagenome | biome: human gut; feature: human-associated habitat; material: faeces | place: Denmark | collected 2008/2010 ...
TGCTTTTTGCAATTTTTCTTATATGTTTTTACGATATTCAGAAGGTGACAGTCCTTTTGCCTTTTGAAAAATGCGGCTGAAATACAGTGGATTATCATATCCGACAATTTGTGCGATCTCATTGATATTGTATTGTGTATTTTGAAGCAGTGCTTCGGCATTATATATTCTTTTTTGCAGAATGAATTGCTTTGGCGTGATTCCGGCATATAATCTGAAATTACGGATAAACCAACTGGCACTGACATGATTTTGTTCGGCATAGTCATCAATGCTGATTGGTTCATTGTAATGCTCACTGAAATAAGAAATTGCTTTGTCTATTTCCTCAGCAGCATGGGAGTTCACTGTGTTGACAGAAAATTTAAAGTGGCGTTGTAGTTTTATAAAAATTTGTCTTAAATACATTTCAAGCATTTCAGAATAGCTATCCTGACACATTTGTAATTCTTTTATCATGGCACGGAAAAGATACTGATATTCCGAACCGGAACCACAGTGGAACACCCTTTTATCATTTGTCAATCCATAGGAACGGAGCAGATTGGTGACATTGTTTCCTGTAAAATGAACCCAGTAAACCTCCGTCTGGTCTTTGGCATAGTATTCATATTTCTGGGGTTCTCTTGGGCGGTATAAAACCATATGACCAGCATGAACAATCGTTTCTTCCTCATCGTTGTCAAAATGAAAATGAGCTTTCCCGGCAGCAATAAAGATCAACTGAAAATCAACTCTGCCACGTGGTCTCCAGGTGGGAAGTTTAGGGTGCGTATATAACTTGTAAGTCCCACACATGGTTACGACAAGTGGCTTGGATTTATCTTTTCTGTCAATTGTTGAGTTATTCAGATATGCATTATTGGTATACATTTGAGACCCCCATATGATAATTGAAAATGTTCATGAAATAATAATCTGAAATACATAAATTTATGTTTGGCTCATGATGCAATTTTATCATTTTATGCATGTCTTGTCTATTTAGATTTTAAACGTTTGAAATAATGGCATTTTTTGTATAAATTAACGTGCTGGAAAATGAAAGTCAATAAAAGTACATGTCAAAAATAACAAAAGAAAGGAATAAAGAAAATGGTTTTTGTTAATTATACTGTTTTGTGCATGTTTTGTGTAATTTATGATATGGTTTTTTGACATCAGTTTTTATATACTATCTATAACAAAGTTGTGGGAACAAAAATAGGGATCATCGAAAGGAGCAGTTTCACATGGAAGAAAAGAAATACCTGAAATGGTATAACAAGGTGGGGTATGGAACCGGAGATCTGGCAGGAAATGTCGTGTATGCATTTCTTTCCTCGTTTGTAATGTTGTATCTGACAAATACGGTAGGGTTAAATCCGGGAGTTGTTGGAACATTGATCATGGTATCAAAATTATTCGACGGTGTCAGTGATATGTTTTTTGGTACATTGATTGACAAAACAAAGAGCAGCCTTGGAAAAGCAAGACCGTGGATGCTTTATGCATATATTGGCTGTGCAGTAACGCTTGTGGCGAACTTTGCAATACCGGAAAGTCTTGGAAAAACAGCACAGTATGCATGGTTTTTTATTGCATATACTTTGCTGAATGCAGTATTTTTTACTGCAAACAATATTGCCTATGCATCACTGGTTACGTTTTGTACAAAAAATAGCAAAGAACGGGTAGAAATGGGGTCGTTCCGTTTTATTTTTGCGTTTTTAACAAGTCTGATCATTCAATCTATCACCGTTCAGTTTGTAAGAATGGCAGGCGGTGGAGCTGCTGCATGGAGAACCGTAGCAATCATATACGCAGTAATCGGACTGATTGTAAACACAATTTCCGTATTCTCAATCAAAGAACTTCCGGAGGAAGAATTAAAGGCAGGCAGAGAACAGACAGAAGAAAAATATGGTTTGATTGAAGCCGCAAAACTTTTATTTTCCAATAAATATTATCTTATGATTTGTGTTACTTATATTTGTCAGCAGATCTATTCGGCTATGTTAAATATGGGTATTTACTATATGATTTATATTTTGAAAAATGAAAATTTATATTCGGTCTTTTCCTGGGCAATTAATATCCCTGTCATCATTGCAATGTGTATTACACCTATGCTTGTGGAAAAGATGAAGGGATTATATCGAATGAATCTTGCAGGATACATTCTTGGAACAGCCGGCCGTGTCGGCGTTATTTTTGCAGGCTATATGGGAAGTGTTCCGCTGATGCTTGCTTTTACCGCAATCGCAGCACTTGGAATGGCACCATGGCAGGGAGATATGGGAGCTGTTGTGGCAAGCTGTTCAGAATACACATACCTGACAAAACATAAACACATTGATGGAACCATGTATTCCTGTACATCCTTTGGAACCAAAATCGGGGGTGGAATCGGAGTTGCCCTCTGCGGATGGCTGCTTGATGCAAGCGGATTTGTCAAGGAAGCGGCCGTGCAGCCTGCATCCTGCATGAATATGCTTCACATTATGTATTTATGGATTCCAATGATCCTGTCATTAGTCATTACATTTATTATGTCAGAAATGAATGTGGAAGCAGCGAACCGGCGACTTAGAGAACAGATGGAGGAGTGTTGACGTGGAATATAGTGGAATGAAAGAAATTGTATGGGGTGTATGGAAAGAGAGGGAAAATATGAACGCTGATATGAAATGGCTGGACAATCCGGAAGTGTTTAAGGTAAATCAATTGGAATCACATAGTGATCATTGTTATTATCTGGATTATTCAGACATGAAAAAAGAAAAAAATCCGTTATTACAGTCATTAAATGGTCAATGGGAGTTTGCTTACAGCAAAAATGTGATGGAAAGACCTGTTGATTTTTATAAGGAAACATTTGATGCATCAGGATTTGATAAAATTATGGTTCCGGGACATATCGAACTGGCTGGATATGATAAAATCCGTTACATCAACACGATGTATCCGTGGGAAGGAAAAGAGTACCACAGAGGAGCATATAGTATGGAGGCAACCGGAGCAGAAGAAGGAATGTTCTCAGAAGCACAGTACAATCCGGTAGGCTCTTATATCAAAAACTTTGATTTGGATAAGAACATGTGTGGAAAAAGAATACATATCTGCTTCGAAGGTGTAGAAGAAGCTATGTATCTGTGGCTTAATGGTCAGTTTATAGGTTATGCAGAGGACAGCTTCACACCTTCTGAGTTTGATCTGACACCATATATTAAGGAAAAGGGAAATGTTCTGGCAGTGCAGGTACATAAGATGAGCACGGCGGCATTTTTAGAGGATCAGGACTTTTTCAGATTTTTTGGAATTTTCAGAAATGTTACTTTGAAGGCAATTCCGGATGTTCATCTGGAGGATGTATGGTTCAAACCTGTGTTAAATCAAGATAATGAAAGCGGAAGCGTATCTGTCAGCATGAAGGTATCCGCTCCTGACAGTCAGAATGTAACTGCTGGCTTTATTTTAAAAGACAGAGAAGAAAATATATTAGTAGAGAAGTCATTACAGTTAAATAAAGAAAACGACCATTTGGAAGGCACGATTTGTGTTGACTTGGAAAGTGTCAGGCTGTGGGATAATCATAATCCATATTTATACCATGCTTATGTTGAGCTTAAAGCAGAGGATGGTTCACTGGCCGAGGTGATCCCTTATGATATCGGTTTCAGAAGAATAGAGATTATAGATAAAGTAATCTATTTGAATGGAAAACGTCTTGTTATCACGGGAGTAAACCGTCATGAGTGGAATGCAAGAACAGGAAGATGCATTGGTATAGAAGACATGAAGGCAGATATATCATGTATGTTAAGAAACAATATTAATTCTGTGCGTACCTGTCACTATCCTGACCAGATACCATGGTACTATATGTGCGACGATGCAGGTATTTATGTGATGGCAGAAACAAATCTGGAGAGCCATGGCTCATTCCAAAAACTAGGGGCAATCGAACCGTCATGCAATGTACCTGGATCTATTCCACAGTGGAGAGATGCAGTGCTTGAGCGTGCAAAAAACAATTTCGAAACTTTTAAAAACCATACATCCATCCTTTTCTGGTCATTAGGAAATGAATCCTATGCAGGAGACGACATTGAGGCAATGAACGTTTATTTTGCCGAAAAGAAGGATGGAAGATTAGTTCATTATGAAAGCTCTTATTATAATAGGGCATATGAGGATACTATTTCTGATTTTGAGACCAGAATGTATGCAAAACCGGAGGATGTAGAGGAATACTTGAATAACAGTCCGAAAAAACCGTATATTTTATGCGAATTCATGCATGATATGGGAAATTCAATGGGTGGACTTGGCTCTTATATGAAGCTGATTGACAAATACGATATGTATCATGGCGGATTTATATGGGATTTTATTGACCAGGCAATTATGGTAAAAGATCCCGTTACAGGAAAAGATGTTTTATGCTATGGCGGAGATTTTGATGATAAACCGGCAGATTATGAATTCTCAGCAAATGGAATTTTATTTGCTGACAGGAAAGAAAAACCGGCAATGCAGGAAGTGAGGTATTACTATGGCTTATACAGATAAATTAAGAGTGGTCTATGGTGACTATACATTAGGTGTACATGGTGAAGGCTTTGATTATATTTTCTCTTATGCACAGGGTGGACTGGAATCTATCGTTAAAAATGGATATGAGTGGCTGTATCGTTGCCCAAAGCCTACTTTCTGGAGAGCGTTGACGGATAATGACAGGGGAAGCAAGTTCCATATTAAAAGCGGAAGCTGGCTTTCGGCAGATATGTTTATTGACTGTAAGGGAATACAGGTGATCATGGATGGCAAGGAGCAAAAACCATATGCACCTGATAATAACAGCTATGGCGGTGAGGTTTATGCTGATGAAATTATTGTAAAATATACATACGAGACCATAACAACTCCGGCGACAACTGTTCTTGTGAGCTATAGCGTTGATGCGTCCGGAAAGATTCGCGTGGATGTACATTATAACGGAGTACAGGGGCTACCTGAATTTCCTGTATTTGGAATGAGATTTATTATGCCAACATTGGCTGACAAATATTTATATAAGGGACTCTCCGGGGAAACATATCCTGACAGAAAAGCAGGTGCACAAGAAGGAGTCTATGAGATCGGTGATCTGAGTCTTACACAATATCTTGTTCCGCAGGAATGTGGTATGAGAATGGATACAGAGTGGCTTGAAATTACAAGACATACGGCTCTTGATAACAGCAGGACAGATAGCTCATCACAGACACTGCGCATTGAAAAGAATGATGAAAAATTTGCATTTTCTTGTCTGCCTTATACCGCATCTGAGATTGAAAACGCTCTTCACCATGAAGAACTGCCACCGGCAAGAAGAACTGTTTTATGCATATATGGCGCAGTAAGAGGTGTTGGAGGTATCGACAGCTGGGGAACTGATGTGGAAGAGGATTATCGTATCAGTGCGGAGACTGATAAGGATTATTCTTTTACAATCTGTTAGTCATTAATTAAAATGATAATGTAACAGATGCAGGTTGATTATTTACATGGATATCTATTTGGCATACCATGCAGTAAGGAAGAATTTATACAACGATTTACAGGAGATATCAATTGATAGAGGAGCTGGCTACAAAATAGTTCTTTTGTAGTCAGATTGGGAGATCAGGAATATGGATATCAATAAAAAGGCAAAGTTCAAGTTTTATCAGTTACCCACAGGTGAGGATATATTTGCAAAGCTTGGAAGTAATGAAATTAAAGAATATGGTTTAAATAGCGAAGGACAGGTAGTGGATACAAATCATTACCACAATCTTATGGAGTTTTCAATCTGTCGTTTTGGAAAAGGCCGTGTAATATTCAATGATGAGGTATGTACTTATGATAAAGGTACAATTATTGTTGTACCACGTAATTACTCGCACACAATAATAAGTGAGCAAGGTGAAAAATGCTATTGGGAAAGTGTATACATTAATCCGGTAACATTTCTGACGGAACAATATGATTTTGGTAAGAGGGATATTGATAAGGCTATACGCAGAATAGAACAAAGACCTCTGCTTTTAAATGATGAAAAAGTGCCTATGCTTACGCAGGAGCTGGAGTGTATTATGAATCAGCTTCGCACAAGAGGATACGGATATAAAAATTGTTTAAAAGGTCTGATTTATGCGATGCTTATGGAGATTATCAAGATTAATTATTCAAATTCGCAAGAAAATGGGATGTTGATGCATACATATTACGAGGAAACGAATTACAAGCTGAAGCTTGCAATAGAATATATTAATGATAATTATGCCTCTGATATAAGAATGTCTGATATTTCTGATGCTGCATATATCAGCGAGAGTTATTTACGAAGTCTGTTTACGTCGCACTATGGTGTATCACCGCTTAAATATGTTGATTATATCCGTATTACACAGGCGTGCAAAATACTTGACACGAAGGATAAAAGCATTGCTGAGGTGGCAAGGGAGTGCGGCTTTAACAATATGTCGACATTCAATAAGAATTTTAAGAAATTTACAGGTAAAACTCCTAAGCAATATGAGAAGGAAAATACCAGAAAAATTGACTAGATATAATTTCTCAAAGGAGCTGTCACACACGTGAGTTGGTGTGAGGCTTCTTTTTTTTGCTCATTTATTGAACAAAGTTATTTGAATAATACTATATTTTACGAAAAAAACTGGTGGAATGACGAAATAAATGTGCCAGTTTGTCATGATATTTATCAAAATGCCAGTTTGTATTGAAATAACAGCGCAAAACAAAGCTCAATAAAAATAAAAAACTATCAAAATCACTCTATATAGTAGCAATAATCATAACTTGATAGTGCAAGCAATAGGTATAATTTAACGCATAGGAAACCGGTTCCGAAAATTTAATATGCATTTTGCACAAAAGGTATAGCGCAATATGAGCGCAATGGAGGGACAAATATGAAAAAGAAATTACTTTCATTATTATTAGTTACATCAATGACAGCCGGAATGCTTGCTGGCTGTGGATCAAGTGGCGGTTCAGATGATAAATCTGCAAAAGGTGAGGATGAGAACACCCTGACTGTATGGGCATGGGATCAGACATTCAACATCTATGCGATGAAAGAGGCTGAAAAAGTATATCAGAAGGATCATCCTGATTTTAAGCTTAATATTGTAGAGACCGGATGGGATGACTTACAGACACAGCTTGGAACAATTGTAGGAGCAGGTGATTATTCAAAGCTGCCTGATATCTGCCTTATGCAGGATTTTGCATATCAGAAGTATGTTACAACATACCCGGATCTCTATCAGGATATCACTGATAGCGGCATTGACTTCTCACAGTTTGCAGAAGGAAAGCTCGCGGCTTCTACAGTAGATGGTAAAAATTATGGAGTTCCATTTGATAATGGTGCAGAGATTGCATGTTATAGAACGGATATTCTTGAGCAGGCCGGATATACAATCAATGATCTGACAGACATTGATTGGGATCAGTTTATAAAGATAGGCGAGGATGTATACAGCAAGACAGGATACTCGCTCCTTTCAGTTCAGGCTGCCAGCTCAGATTTGATTTATCAGATGCTTCAGTCTGCAGGCTTTAGTACATGGAAGGATGATAATACACCTGACATCAAGGGTAACAAAAATATTAAGCAGTGTATTGAAATTTACAAAGAAATGGTAGATAAGCATGTGCTTGCAGTAGTTAACAGCTGGGATGAGTATATTGCAACATTCACAAGTGGAAAGACATGCGGTGTAATGAATGGATGCTGGATACTTGCTTCTGTACAGACAGCTACTGATCAGTCAGGTAAATGGGGACTTACAAATATGCCTAAGCTGCCGGGAGTTGATTCCGCAACTAACTACTCTAATCAGGGTGGTTCTACATGGGCAATTACAAAGAATTGCAAGAATACAAAGCTTGCAGCTGATTTCCTTGCAAAGACATTTGCAGGAAGCAAAGAGCTTTACGATACAATCCTTCCTAAGTCTGGTGCTATCGCAACATGGCTTCCGGCTAGTGAGAGCGAAGTGTACAATGAGCCACAGGAATTCTTCGGTGGACAGGCAATATACAAAGAAATTGCCGATTATGCTTCTAAAACACCTTCTGTAAACCTTGGAGTTTATTACACTGAGGCAAACACAGCACTTACAACAGCGCTTGCTAATGTAGTAGGTGGTGGAGATATTGATTCTGAACTTGAAACCGCACAGCAGACAGTTGAATTCAATATGGGCAAATAATTTACGAGACAATCATATAAATGACATGGAAAGCGGTAAAACGCTTTCCATGCTTTTACTTTAACAATGGAAAGCAGGTGCAGATATGAAAAAAAAGAATGGCCTGAGTATGAGGGGAAAACAGAATGCCACCGGATGGGAATTTCTGGCTCCGGCTATAATACTTATTACATTATTCAGCTTATATCCAATGATAAGTGCCTTGATTACATCATTCCAGACAGGAACAGGCACAAATATGAAGTTTTGTGGTTTTTCAAACTATATAAGATGTTTACAGGATGACGTTTTTGTACAGTCAATTAAGAACTGCGTTTTTTATCTGATAATTCAGGTACCGGTAATGCTTGTTTTAGCATTGATTTTTGCTTCGATTCTTAATAATCCAAAAGTAAAATTCAGAGGATTTTTCAGAACAGCAATCTTTTTACCTTGTGCAACATCACTTGTTGCATATGCTATTATTTTCAGATCATTATTTGCAACAGACGGTTTTATCAACAATCTGGCAATGAAACTTGGAATTTTAGATTCGGCATATAATTTCCTTTCGCATGATACAAGTGCACGAATAATCATAATTATAGCACTTGTTTGGAGATGGACAGGTTACAATATGGTATTTTACCTTGCCGGACTTCAGAATATCGAATACTCAGTATATGAGGCAGCAAAGATAGATGGAGCATCAGCGTTTCAGACATTCTTTAAAATAACTGTCCCATTACTTAAACCAACAATCCTCATGACAGCCATTATGTCTACAAACGGAACATTACAGCTGTTTGACGAGTCTATGAACCTGACAAAGGGTGGACCTGGAAATGCATCCATTACAATGTCACATTATATTTATAATATGTCATTCAAGGGCGTTCCTAACTTTGGATACACCTCAGCAATGTCATTTATTATCTTAATCATGGTAGCAATACTGGCTATTATTCAGATGAAAGTAGGTGAGGATCGTGACTAGTAAATTAAAAATGACAGGCATCTATATCTTACTTATAGTTGCGACAATTATTTCAGTTTTCCCATTACTATGGATGGTTTTAGCTGCAACAAATAAAAGCGTGGATGTAATATCGGGCAAGCTTACATTTGGTGCAAATCTTATTGAAAACTATAAAAATCTGACAGCACAGCAGCCTCTTTGGAGCAGCTTCCTGAATTCATGTAAATACACTATATTGGTTACTGCTTTTGCACTTATAGTTAGTGCACTTGCAGGTTATGCATTTGAAGTTTATAGAAGTAAAGCGAAAGAGAAGATATATGGATTAGTACTTATGACTATGATGATTCCTTTCGTTGCACTGATGGTTCCTCTTTTCCGTATGTATTCAAAAATGAATTTATTGAATACAGCAGTTGGATTTATGCTTCCGTCTCTGGCCACACCATTACTTATTATGATGTTCAGAACTAATGCAAAGGCATTTCCGGTGGACATTATAGAAGCAGCAAGAATTGATGGTCTTAGCGAGGTTGGTATCTTCTTTAGAATGTATATACCATCGATGAAATCAATTTTTGCGGCAGCCGGTGTTGTTACTTTCATGAATGCATGGAACAACTACTTATGGGCAAAGGTAATTATGTCTGATAATACAACACAGACCATGCCTATGTTGATATCTAATCTGATAGCTGGTTATGTTACTGATTATGGAATGCTCATGCTGGCAGTTCTTATTACAACTATCCCAACAGCAATTGTATTCTTTGCATTGCAGAAACACTTTGTAGAGGGAATAACCGGTTCTGTTAAGTAGAAAGAAATGAGGAAGTATTATGACATCTGTATTTGATTATAATATTGTTGGAAATCCTAAAATATTTGAGCAAAACAGACTAATGCCACATACTGAAAAAGAAGACTTTGTATATGACAGTGAAAGCGATGAATGGATTTCAAATCGTTTCCTGAATCTCAATGGAGTATGGGAATTTTGTTATTCAAATAATTATAATACTGCGCCAAAGATCTTTGAAGAAATAGGATATGATTGTAAAGCCTGGGACAAGATAAAGGTCCCGGGCCATATCCAAATGCAGGGGTATGATGTGCCTCATTATACCAATACAGCATATCCGTGGGATGGAAAGGAAAACGTAAAGACAGGTGAACTGCCTAAAAAGTTTAATCCTGTTGGTTCTTATGTTAAATATTTTGATATTTCGGATAAATGGCTTGGAAAGCAGATAAGGATTTCATTTCAGGGAGTCGAAAGCGGAGCAGCAGTGTGGCTGAATGGCTCGTATGTAGGATATTTTGAAAATAGTTTTGATCCGGCAGAGTTTGATATTAGTAAATTTATCATAATTGGTGAAAACAAACTGGCGGTACAGGTTTTTAAATGGACTGCAGGAAGCTGGTGTGAGGATCAGGATTTTTTCCGATTTTCAGGAATATACAGAGATGTATATCTATATGCGGTTCCTGAGATTCATGTGGAAGATATCACTATAAATACATTGTTTGACAATCATGATTTCACAAGATCAAGTCTTGAAATCATGTTGGAAACAAACGGCAGAGGGAATGTTAATTTTACGCTCACAGATAATTATGGGATGCAGGTCTTTTCAGAGACTCTGCCAATGAATACTAAAAATACATATACTTTTAGTGTTAACAAACCAAATTTATGGAGTGCGGAAAAGCCGAATCTGTATAAACTTCATGTGGGAGTCTTTGATGATAATAACAACTGTATAGAACGATTTGAGCAGTCTGTTGGATTTAGAAAGATTGAGATTATTGACAATATAATGTATCTTAACGGACAAAGGATTGTATTTAAGGGAGTGAACAGACATGAGTTCAGTTCACTTACGGGAAGAACAGTTTCTGATGAAGAAATTATCAAAGATATAGTGACAATGAAGCAGAATAATATAAATGCAATCAGAACCTGTCACTATCCGGATGATGTGCGGATTTATGATTTGTGCGATAAGTATGGATTGTATGTGCTTGCTGAGAATAACATGGAAACTCATGGCACATGGTGTCATTATGATAAGCCTATTGAACATATAGATGATATCATACCGGGTGATAATCAGAATTGGGAGCCATTGCTGTTAGACAGGGTTTCAAGCTGCTATCATCGTGACAAGAATCATCCTAGTATTCTCATCTGGTCATGTGGAAATGAGTCTTTTGGTGGTATAGTTATAAAGCATATGGCAGATTTGTTCAGGACACTTGACCCAAACAGACTGGTACATTATGAGGGCGTTTTCAATGACAGACGATATAATGATACAAGTGATATTGAAAGTCAGATGTATCCGTCGGTAGAGGCTATAAAAGAATTTATCAAGAATGATAATAGTAAGCCGTTTATCTGTTGCGAATATACTCATGCGATGGGAAACTCTAATGGAGCAATGTATAAGTATACTCAGCTCACAGAGGAAGAACCAACATATCAGGGCGGATTTATATGGGATTATATTGACCAGTCTATTCAGGCAAGAGACAGATATGGAAATAAATATCAGGCATATGGCGGAGATTTTGGTGACAGGCCATGTGATTATAATTTCAGTGGAAATGGCATAGTCTATGGTGGAAACAGGGAACCATCTCCAAAGATGCAGGAGGTTAAATTCTGTTATCAGAATATCAATATCAAGGTTGATGAAGATGAGATTTGTGTTATGAATAATAATCTGTTTACAAATCTGAATGAGTTTGACTGCATCGTTGAGTTGTATAAAGATGGAAATAAGACACAGTCGGCGGTTTTACAGACCAAAGGAGAACCAGGTACAGTTACGAGGTATAGAAATCTGTTTGGCAAAGTAAAGGCAGCAGGAGAATATACAATAATTGTATCTTTTAGAATTAAAGAAGATACGATTTGGTGTAAAAGGGGGTATGAGGTCGCATTTGGTCAGTTTACTTACAAGAACCCAGGTAAAAAGCTGAGATGCACCAATGATATAGAGCTGATTAGAGGCACACAAAATATTGGTGTGACAGGCAGAGATTTTGAGGCGATGTTTTCAATAACTTATGGAGGTCTTGTATCATATAAGTATTGTGGAAGGGAAATGATTAAAAAAATCCCTATGCCAAACTTTTGGAGGGCTCCGGTTGATAATGACATAGGCTGTTGTATGCCTACAAGATATGCAATGTGGAAGGGAGCAAGCTTGTATGCTACAGCTAAAAACCCTGAAACAAATATTGTGGATGCTCCACAGGTAATAGAAAATGATAATTGTGTGATAGTTTCTTATAATTACTATATCCCAACTAATCCTGTTTCTATATGTAATGTCAGCTACATTGTTGAAGGTGATGGAAGAATTAATGTCTCTATGAAATATAATGTAGTTCACAAAAAACTAGGAAACGTTCCTGAATTTGGCATGATGTTTATTATTGATGCTGATTATGAAAACCTGGGATGGTATGGAATGGGACCGGAGGAAACATATGCAGACAGGTGCTATGGAGCAAAGCTGGGCATATATCATAATAAGGTGGCTGAAAATGTAGCAAAATATCTTGTGCCACAGGAATGTGGAAATAAGGTTGGTGTGAGGTATGCAAAGGTTACAGATGAGCAGGGAAATGGCATCCTTTTTGAAGGTGATAATATAAGCTTTTCTGCTCTGCCATATACACCTCATGAGCTGGAAAATGCAATGCATGATTATGAGCTTCCAAGAATAAATCACACTGTAATAAGAGTTTCTAAAGCACAGATGGGTGTAGGAGGAGACGATAGCTGGGGAGCAAGAGTACATCCGGAATTTTTATTAAATGCAGATAAGGGTATTGAATTTGATTTTTCATTCAAAGGTATATAAGGATGAAGAAGAAAAAGGTAAGTATCAGTCATATAGCAAAAGAGCTTGATATATCACCTTCAACCGTTTCAAGAGCATTATCAGGGAGCGGCAGAATATCACAGAATACACGAGCAAAGATTAATGAGTATCTGGAATCATATAATCTAATCCCAAATACCAGAGAAAGACATTATTCTGATATAGTGACGAAGATGATATCTGTCGTTCTCCCGGGAGAAGGCGATTTTGTAAAAATTCCGTATTTTTCAAATGTATTATACAGTGTGTATGATTATTTCTCTATAAGAGGATATCAGATAAATTTGATAAAGATTTCACCTGACGATATCAGTAATCTGAAGAGGGCTGTAGAAAATCATGTGATGGATGGGGTCATCCTGACACGTACTGTTGAGAATGATGATGAAATACAGTTTTTGAAAGAAAATGGTGTACCTTTTGTAATAATTGGACCTTGTGATGACAAGTCTGTTTTAAGAGTAGACACAGACAATGAGGCTGCATGCTATGATATTACCAATGCACTTATTCACAAGGGGCTCAATAAGATGGCTGTAATGTGTGCAGAAAGAGAACATAAGGTCAATCAGATAAGGCTTGATGGAATACTCAGAGCACATATGAAGTGCCATATGTATTTGGATAAAAGTCTGATCTTCTATGATACAGAATCTGAAATAGTGGCTGAAATGGCGGTAGAAAAAAGTCTGGCGGCAAATGTGGATTGCATCCTGTGTATGGATGACAATATCTGTCTTGGTGTCATCAGAATACTTAAAAGTATGGGAATGAAGATTCCGGAGGATATCAAGATAGCCTCTCTTCACAACAGTAAGATGTTGGATGAATTCGTTCCGTCTATCAGTTGTATTTATCAGGATGAGGCAGCCTTAGGCAAAGAAGCAGGCAGACTTTTATATACGTATCTCAACGAAAATAAGATTCTTCCGCATTCTATATTGGGCTATGAATTGCAGATAAAAGATTCTACAGGCTGAGATACGTAATATAAACTTCCAATAAATCCCTATTAGAAGTGGTTTAGGTTTTTGCTTAAGCCGGATAAAGCAGGAGCATTTGCTCCTGCTTTTGTCTT
>ERZ779654.1061-NODE-1061-length-14143-cov-1.829358_pt1 | contig 14143 bp, 9 predicted proteins | sample MGYA00511075_ERZ779654 | MGnify/ENA primary metagenome ERZ779654 (study PRJEB29588, sample SAMEA2155636) | human gut metagenome | biome: human gut; feature: human-associated habitat; material: faeces | place: Denmark | collected 2008/2010 ...
CTTATAGCACTTTGATAACTGAGGTGTTCTTGACTTCAAATCGTGTGCATCAGATGCAATATAATCTACAATATGGTCTTTAAGAAGTGCCTTAGTACATCTCTGTACTGCCCAGCCATTATCGCCGGTAACTGAGTCTGCGTTAATCTGTATGTCAGCACCCATTCTCTTTAACTCATATATATAGTCCCAATCCTTAACAGTACACACATATCTTTCAACGTGTGCCACAATTGGGTGATAGCCAGCCATTATAACATCAAGTACAGCTCCTCTTACCTTGTCCTGCTCAACTCCTGAGGAGAACTCTATAAGAATTGTGTCAGTTCCGCACATTGTCTTTTCATCAAGCTTATCCAAATCGTCTAATATCTCTGACCTGAAATACACTTCCCTGCCAAGATACACTCCCATATCAGGAAATGTCTTAGCCGCCTCGTCAGCAAGTATCTCATAATGCTCTACTATCTTGCTGTAATGTGCCATACCTCTCTTAGGATGAAAATGTGGTGTCAATATGACATCTCTTATACCATCTTCATACGCCATTTGCAACATTTCCATACTTGTCTTTATATCCGGCGAACCATCATCAACTCCAAATAAAATATGATTATGTATATCTGTAAAACCTGTACATACAGGTTCTTCACTCATCTTTCTCATATAAAACCCGCTCACTTTCCAACCATACGTTCTTATATTTTATTATATAAAATATACATATCATCTGTCAATCAAACTATTACAAAGCTTATATAAACTTTATAATTACCAGTTCTTACATTCACGAAGCCCTATATTTACAACGCTTTATACTTGGATATTTCTTCAAGATACTGCTGCCCTATCGTACTTAACGCAATTCCTTTTCTTGAAATATAACCAATATCCATAACTTCCTTAGCATCAAGCTTTACTGCACAATATTCATCACCATTAAGCTCCTCACATATAATTCCTGAACACAGCGTATATCCATTAAGTCCAACCATAAGATTAAGCATAGTTGCCCTGTCATTAGCCTTAATAAGCTGCTTATATTCATATGTGCTTAATACTTCTTCTGCATAATAAAATGAATTATAATCCCCCTGGTCAAATGAAAGACACGGATAATCTTTTAACTCCTCAAGCTTAATAAGTTTTTTACCAGCAAGCGGGTGTCCCTTGTACATATATACATATATTTCACATTCTAACAATTTATGGAACTCAAGATAATTATCATTGAAGATTTTCTCAAGCACATTTTTATTAAAACTGTTAATGTACAGTATGCCAATTTCACTTTTGCCATTCTTCACATCTTCTATAACCTCATGTGTCTTGGTTTCGTGTACAGCAAACTCATATTCGTCCATACCATACTGCTTAACCATATGCACAAAAGCATTAACCGCAAAAGAATAATGCTGCATTGACACACTGAATCTTTTCTTGACTTCTGATTTAGTAATGTATCTTGCGTCTAAAAGCTCATACTGCTCCATAACCTGTCTTGCATAACCGATAAATTCCTTGCCATCAGGTGTTACTGCAATACCATTCTGTGAACGTCTGAATATCTGTACTCCAATCTCCTCCTCTAAGGAATGTATTGAAGTTGAAAGACTTGGCTGTGATATAAAAAGCTTCTTGGCTGCTTCATTAAAAGACTCTGACTCTGCAACAATTATCGCATATTTTAACTGGTTTAATGTCATACCTTAATCTCCATATTATGCTATTCTTTTTATGCCATTTTCTGAAGGAAGGCTTTAGTTCTTTCACTCTTAGGGTTATCTATAACGTCTTGCGGCTTACCCTCTTCGACTATTACGCCACCATCCATAAATATAACTCTGTCAGCTACATTTCTGGCAAAATCTATCTCGTGTGTAACTATAACCATTGTCATCTTTTCATTGGCAAGTTCTCTTAAAAGCTTAAGAATTCCTGCTGTTATCTCTGGGTCAAGTGCAGATGTTGGCTCATCAAAGAACAGCATCTTTGGATTCATAGCAAGTGCCCTCGCAATAGCAACTCTCTGCTGTTGTCCGCCTGATAACTGGCCTGGGTAGCTGTCTTCTTTATTCTCAAGTCCAACCTTCTTTAAAAGCTCGCGTGCCTCGGCAGTCACCTCAGCTTTATCACGTTTCTGCACATTAATTGGTGCATCAATTACATTTTTAAGCACTGAAAAATGTGGGAAAAGGTTGAAATTCTGGAATACAAGTCCAAAATCATTTCTTATGCTGTGTAACTTCTTCTTGTCTACATACTGTGCTGCACCTGACTCATTAAGCGTTGCACTCTCACCACAATATGACAATGTTCCCTCATCCATATTCTCTAGGAGAGTTGCACATCTTAAAAATGTTGATTTACCAGAACCTGATGGTCCGATTATTGCAACAACCTCTCCCTCATTAACTTCTATTGATATATCCTTTAACACTTCTAGACTTCCAAATGTCTTTTTTACATGTTTCATTTCAAGTAAACTTGTACTGCTCATACTGCCTCCATCTGTTTAATAACGCATTTTCTTTTCTATATATTCCATTATCCAGGCAACTATAAAGTTGAATATATAATAAAATGCTCCTGCAATAAATAATGGCATTATGCTTGCACTTGCCGCCGCAATCTGCTTAGCGAGCGTGAACATTTCTGTATACGCAAGTGCAAATGCTAAAGATGTATCTTTTACAAGAGTTATTACTTCATTAGTAACTGGTGGAAGCACAATTCTTGTCATCTGTGGAAGTATAATTCTTACAAATGTCTGTGCCCTTGTGTAACCAAGAACTGTTGCAGCTTCACTCTGTCCTGCTGGTATCGCCTGAATTCCCGATCTGAATATCTCTGCAAAATATGCCGCATAATTAAGTGCAAATCCTATAATTACCGCATAAAATCTATAACTGTAAGAAAGCGAAATTCCAAATACATAATATGGACCAAAGAACACAACTAAAAGCTGTAACATAAGGGGTGTTCCTCTCATTATTGATATGTATATCTTTGCAATCCATCTTATTACATTTACCTTTGACAATCTTACAAACATAAGTAAAAGTCCTAGTGGAAGTGAGAATACAAGTGTAAGTACAAATATTGCAAGTGATGCAAGCATACCTTCTGCAAGCTTGGATACAACGCTTCCAAGTTCAACAAAGAAATTACCTTTATCAACAGCTAAATCACTATCATTTACAACATTATCAGCACTTAAGCATATGCTTTCCTCAAGTCCCCATTCTTCAGCTATCGAAAGAAATGTTCCATCATCAAGCATATCAAGAAGTGTTGATTGTACTTTATCTCTTAATTCTGTATTGCCAAGTTTAAAGCCTATTCCATACTGTTCATTAGATACATGCTGTGACAACATTCTGAATCTGCCGCCTCTTGCATTAAGTTCATAATTGGCAACACCCATATCCATACATATCGCATCAACTGAACCAGCCTCAAGATTCATAAATGCACCATTATAATCACCAACCTGCTGTAATGAGGCAAAGCTTTTAGCAAGTGCAACATTTTCCGGTTCTGCATCTTCACCGGTAAATGCTGCAAGTGCAGATGAGTCTGACTGCACAACAACAACTTTTCCTGCTAAGTCTGATAATGAATTAATGCTTGAATCTGACTTTACTATTACAACCTGTGAATTATCAATATATGGAGTTGTCCATGTATAATCGGACTCCCTTCCGTCCATAGTAAATCCATTCCATATACAATCTATGCTTCCAGATGAAAGTTCCATATCTTTAGAATCCCAGTCGATTGGCTGTTTGACAAGTTCCCAGCCATTACGTCTGCATACTTCTTCTGCTAAAGATAAGTCAAATCCAACATATTCTCCACTCTCATCTTTGTAACCATAAGGTGGAAATTCCGCATCAAAACCCACTGTAAATGTTGTCTTGCCGTCTGACTGCTTCTTATCTGAACAGGCAGTAAATGTACCTGCTATAAAAGAGCATAATAAAAGTACAATAAGCATTTTCCTTAATAATTGCGTGTTGGTACAGTTCCTCATATTAATCTCCATTCTGTTCTTGCAATTCACTTCTCTAATACGTGAATATTTTATTACTTTAATACACTAAATCGTACCCTACTTATGCACTTATGTCAACTTAATATTTTACATATTCTAATACTGTTTCTGCAAATGTATCTATATCGAATGGTTTGGCTATATGTCCATTCATTCCGTGCTCCAGTGCCTTCTTCCTGTCCTCATCAAATGCATTAGCTGTCATTGCTACAATCGGAATATCCTGCCATCTGTCTTTTTCTAACTGTCTTATTAAACGTGTAGCCTCAAAACCATCCATATCTGGCATACACACGTCCATAAGAATAATATCCACAATACCTTTTTTATATTTTATATAATCTACAGCTTCACTTCCACTGGCACACTCAATTATATGAGCACCATTTTCCCGTAAAAGCTCGCAGGCAATTTCCCTGTTATACTGATTATCATCAACAACCATTACCTTTATATCTGACAGGCTCTGATCATTCTCTATTATATTATTATCTGTCCCGTTGTCAGTTATATTTTTATCGGCCTGTGTCCTGACAACATATTGAAGCGGTAACTTTACTGTAAATGTTGTACCTTCGCCTAACTTACTGTCAACATCTATTGTTCCATTCATAAGTTCAATTATCTGCTTGGATATAGACAGTCCAAGCCCTGTTCCCTCTACTGATATATCATTATCGTATGCTCCCCTTGTATACAAATCAAATAATGATGGCATATCCTTTTCATCTATTCCCCTGCCATTATCCTTCACTATAATAATATAATTATGTATATTATCCCCTATATTATTATTGCAGTCTTCTTTCACAATAACATCTATATGTCCGCCAACCGGCGTATATTTGATTGCATTGTTAATAAGATTAATAAGCACCTGGCTTATTCTCGTCCAATCCATATACACATATTTATCAGTTATACCCTCTAGATCAATTGTCATCTTTTGTTTCTTTACTGCCGCCTGAATTTCTACAAGATTATAGAAATCTGTCATAAGCTCATAAATGTCGCTTTCTTCATTTTCTATATTAATCTTTCCCTGCTCTATCCTTGACACCTCAAGCACATCATTAATAATACCAATCAGATGATTTCCAGCTTCTTTAATCTTTTCAAGGCAATCCTTAACCTTATCCTGATCCCGATTATCCATATTATTCTGTGCAATTGAGGCATATCCAAGAATCACATTCATAGGTGTCCTGATTTCGTGCGACATATCAGAAAGGAACTTTCCCTTTGCCCTGCTAGCACTTTCAGCCTGTGCAAGTGCTTCTTCTATAAGAAGCTGTTGTTCAATCTCTTTCTTTATAACATCTTCTATGTCCCTTATCATAAGAATAACACTTACAGGCTCACCATTTTTTCGCTTCTCAACGACAACACTTACAAGACACCACCTGAATACTCCATTGGTTACCTGTCTTTTGTATCTGTACTCTGTCTTATCTTTATGTTTTAATTCACATTTAAGATTATCAACTGCAAGAAGCGTTGACACATCTTCCTCCGAATTATTACATATGATATTACCTGATATTCTACGGTTGACCTCGTTAGTATAATCTATAAACTCATTATCCTCGATATACCACGGATATATTCTTTTGCAGGTATTATCAGAAAGATTTACATAGTACACCTCGTAATATGCCTGAAGCGTGCTTGATACAACATTTCCATACCATTGTGTTCCTTCTGCAGCAATACTGCTTTTATTATTCCCTCTACTCATAACTTTCTACCCCTCTGTTATCTACATAATGACATTATTCTCTCTTATATCTGAAACAAGTTGTCGCCTGAACGCCCTACACCCATTCTCATTCCAGTATTTTCTTTTCTCTATCTTTATAACCTCAAATGTAGTATTTAAGATATGCGACTTATAACTTGTGTTAGGTTCTCTGCCTGGATAAAATACAGTGATCGAATCCCTAAACTCGTCTTCGTCCAAATCATAATCTTTAGCAAACTGCTCAGAAAGTTCATCTGTTGTAATCCTCTTAATATGTGCATAATACCCCACAAGATATGCAAAATAGTCCACATCAAACTTTTCTATCCAATAATCATCTGATGCCACAAATACAACTACAGGGAACTGCCTATTATCATCTTTAATAAGATCCTTTAATGTATTGTATTCTTCTTCATTATCAATACCCCTTACATTCTGTCTTAACCTCTCCACATCACAGATTCCAATATTATCTGCTATCTCTCCATAGAAGTTAGGACGGCTGAACAATACATTTTCATTATCTCTGTACTTATCTGCTGGCTCAGCATATTCATTACTTACGTCAAATAAAAGCCTGTCACCATCTTTCTTAATAGTAGCAACCGATATCCACAGTCTGTTAGCGACCTTAGAATCAAGGTGCGTTGTAATCTCCTTGAAATATAAATTCTCATTATCATATTCAAGCGATACCTTATACCCCGGTCTTTCATTATCATATGTATCCACACTGCCCGGCATATCATCAAATACTTCATTAAATCTTGAATGTACCCACGAATATATGTAATTAACTGCCTTTTTAAATGCGTCCTCCATAGAAAGATTAGTAAGATCAATGCAGGAATGTGACTGGAATACCTTATAATTGCCAAGCGGTTTAAATGGCTCAAAGCGGCGTCTTTTACCGCCAGCCTCGAATTCCTGTTTATTCTTATGCTCCTGCTCTATCTTTCTAAATGCCTCGTTAAGCCTTTCATCATCAGGGCCTATCTGATTGACAATCTTTACTATATTATTAAGTGTAAGCTCTATTCCATTCTCTGAAGTATCAAGCCATAACTGTTCAATAGCCCCTTGTCTTGGTGCCTTATAAAATATCTTTGCAAGCTCTGTGTCTGAGTCAAACAGCTCCTCTATGTATGGATGCAGTGGTTCATTCTCAAACTTTAACCTGTAGTGACACCTTAACATATCATTCCATTTCTTGTCTTTGTAATGCTGGTGTCCTAAATCTTCAAGCAGCCCTGCTATCGAATCATCACACAGTTCAAATGTAGCAAGAATACTGTTCATCTTTCTTGCCAGTGCTTCGTTACCTATTCCAAACGCCGAGCCTTTATATCTCATATCGTGCTCAATCTCGTGCCAGCCCTCAAATGAGTTCGTCCTTACCTGAACCTCAAATGTATCGTCAACATAATCTGACAGATATGGATTGACAATTGTCTTGCTAAGATATGCTGGAAGCTTGAATATTCCATTGACCTTCATAGCCTTGAATTCATATTCATTATTCTCCGTAGTCTCCCACATTCCTGGAGATATAAATAATGTATCTAAAAGCTTTCTGCATATATCTACATCATCAACAAAATATAGGATTATTCTTATTCCTACAAGATCCTGCATTTTCTTATCTTCATTCTCCGTACCCGGACGTCTGTAATCTTTAAATATAAGCTTATTCACCATAGAATCAACTGCCTTGACCCTGTATGCAATTCTGTAGTAAAATCCTGCTCTTTTTAGCTTTTCCTCTATAATGCTTAATAAATCATCTTTTACAACCTGTGGAACAACTATCTGTTCAACATTCTCCTTTGTAAATAACTCATTAACTTCATTCATAAGTAACCCCATCCAATTCTTCATATATCTTTCTTTTAAGCTGTTCTTTAATGCTATCCTTGGCAAATGCAGCTTCAGCTGAATTAATAAGCAAATTCTTTAATATTATACCATTTATAGGAAATGTTTGCACAAGTAATTTAAGTTCATTTTTAATACTTGTGCCTGAAACCATCATATTGTCCGTATTTATGGTAACTTTAACACCATTATTAATAAGTTTCATAATTGGATAATCAGCAATATTATCAACAACTTTCGTATTAAGGTTACTTGTAGGACACAATTCTAACGGAATATTCTTATCTGCCAGCTCCTTAATCATATCCTCTGACCAGGCTGCCCTTATTCCGTGTCCTATTCTTTCAGCTCCCATATATATTGCCGTCTTTATGCTTTCTTCTCCATCTGCTTCACCTGCGTGTATTGTAAACGGAATATTATATGCCAAAGCTTCTTTAAATATTCCAACAAACTGCTTTGTTGGATATAATTTTTCTGCACCGGCAAGATCTAGTGCCACAACTCCACGTCCAAGATATCTATGGGCAATCCTTATCGTTTCTTTATTAAGCTCCTCATTATCACTTCCCCTCATACAGCATAATATAAGCTTGTGATAATCTGAATTACCGAGTCCTTTTATTGCCGCCTGCACAACCTCTTCCTGTGTCAACCCCTTCTGCATATGAAGCTGTGGTGCAAATCTTATCTCACTGTACATTATCCCCTGACTATCCTGCCCAGCTATTAACATTCTCACACATTCAGTAATAGCTTCAGCTTTCTGCAAAAGTGTCAGTGGAAATTCAAATTTTTCCAGATATTCATTCAAATCCCTGCAGTCTTTGGACACCTGTAATCTTTCTTTCAGGTCTTCTTCACTTTCATTAAGTTCAATACCATTAATAAGAGCCAGCCTCTTAGCCATTGGAATACTGACTGAACCATCAAGGTGAACGTGTAAATCTATAAGGCAGTGTAATTTATCTATATTAATATTCATAATAATCCTCTTTTCTGCGTACATTTTACGCATATCAACCTGGTGCCTTGTAAGGGCAGCTCTAGCTTTTTTCAAATCTCCAGCTTTATTATAGCACATATTTATACAGCTTTGAAAGGCATAGATAATTCGCACTAACTATTCGCACTAACTATAAGTTTGATTATTTGCCAGGTTTATGTTATACTTATTATACTTATTAATATTATATTTACATTAATTATTTATTAATTGCTTTATAATCTACAATTATTTATTAATTCACATAAATGTTAGTCAGGGGGAATAATTATGGTCATCCACGAATCAGCTGAAGATTATTTAGAAACAATACTTAGCAAGAAACTGCCTGTTGTGCGTTCAATTGATATTGCCAACGAAATGGGCTATAAGAAGTCAAGCGTCAGCATTGCTATGAAGAATCTTCGTGAATCAGAACATATACGCGTAACTAAAGAAGGTTATATATACCTTACAGACTCTGGCAGGGAAATTGCCGAGATGATTTATGAAAGACATCAGATACTTTCTTCTTGGTTAATACAGCTTGGTGTCAATAAGCAGACTGCCGAGGAGGATGCGTGCCGTATCGAACACGATATAAGCAAAGAGTCTTTCAATGCCATTAAACAGGCTATATCTGAACAGCTTAGCAACAGACAGAAATAACTTACTAAAAAAGGGACTTAAAAAGTCCCTTTTAATATTGTTCATTTTTTAATTATAACATCATCCATTCACCTTATAAATATTATAATCCCTATAACCAGCAGGCACTTCTTCATCAGTTATTATCTTAGCTGTATCAATCCTTGCAAATGTCACTGAACTTACATTATCGAATTTGGTGCTGTCTGCAAGAATTATTTTGTGATTGCAATGGCACATCGCCATTTTCTTAACTTCTGCCTCATTAATATCAGGCGTCGTAAATCCACATTTAATACTTATGCCATTTGTACCAAAAAATCCTTTGTTGAAATTATAATTTCTTAACATTTCAATAGCATTAGCACCTACTACTGCTTCTGTTGAACCCTTAAGCTCACCACCTATAAGTATAACCCTGAAACCTAACGCCGCAAGATTTCTTGCGTGTGTAACAGCATTAGTCACATATACCGCCCGCTTTTCTGTTATATAATCAATCATACAACCTGTTGTAGTGCCTGCATCCATATATACAAAATCATCAGGTTCTATAAGTCCTGCCGCATATTTTGCAATAAGCTTCTTGCCATTAATATTTATTTCACGCTTCTGCGTAACGCTTGGTTCACTGCCTGAAACTTCAAAACCTGCTGATACTGCACCTCCAAATACCTTGACAAGCTTGCCTTCTTCATCAAGCAAATTCAAATCTCTTCTAATTGTAGATTCTGAAATTCCAAGTTCTTCTTTAATCTCATTGACAGTTATACTTCCCTTGCGTTTCAACTCCTGAAGTATATATTCGTGTCTTTTCTCTGCAAGCATAACAATCACCTTTTCCAATATACCAATTATAATTCAGATACATCAGTGTCACGGATAATCTTTCTGATTGGAAGAATTCTCCCCGGCGAAACCGACAATTCATCAACACCCATTTCAAGAAACTTCTGTGTAAGGCTTGTATCAGCTCCAAGCTCTCCACATATTCCTGCCCATATCCCGGCTCTATGTGCATTATCGACAACCATTTTAATCATCTTTAGCACTGCTGGGTGATGTGCATCAAAAAATGTATCCAGCTTAGGATTCTGCCTGTCAACAGCCAATGTGTACTGTGTCAAATCATTAGTTCCAATACTAAAGAAATCAACCTTTTTTGCAAGCTCATCGCTAATCATTGCAGCCGCCGGTGTCTCTATCATTATTCCTGTCTTTGGGCTTCCTATCTTAATCTCCTGAGCCGCAAGCTCAGCCTTCACCTCATTTTCAATCTCTTTTATGCGGTCTATCTCCCACATATTAGCAATCATCGGATACATAATATGAATATTGCCATATGCACTCGCCCTGTATAAAGCTCTTAACTGTGTCTTAAATATATCCGTTCTTGTAAGGCATATTCTGATAGCTCTCACACCTAATGCCGGATTGTCCTCTTTATCAAGATTAAAATAGTCACACTGCTTGTCTGCACCTATATCAAGTGTTCTTATTATAGCCGGCTTTCCAGCCATATTTTCCGCAACAGTCTTATATATATTAAACTGTTCCTCTTCTGTCGGAAAATCAGTTCTCTCAAGATAGATGAATTCACTCCTGAACAATCCTATTCCTGCTGCATCATTAGCAAGAACTAACGCTATATCCTTAACATTACCAATATTAGCATACAACTTTATCTTTGTTCCATCAAGCGTTACATCTTCTTTTCCCTTAAGTCTGTTTAAAAGTTCCTTCTGTTCTATATACTTCGCCTGTTCTTTCTTGTAGCGGTCAAGTGTCTCGCTATCAGGATTGATATACACAACTCCATTAAAGCCGTCAACAATGCCTGTTAAGCCGTCTATATCTTCATCAAGAACACCTTTTGTTCCTATAAGGGCTGGTATCCCCATTGTCCTTGCAAGTATAGCTGTATGTGAATTAACCGAACCCTTAACACTTACAAATGATAATATCTTTTCTTTATCCATCTGTACAGTTTCCGATGGTGCCAAATCTTCTGCAATGATTATTGACGGCTCATCAGATTCTATTGTACTGCTTTTACCACCACTAAGAATAGTTATAAGTCTTTCAGAAATATCTCTTACATCTAAAGCCCTGCCTCTCATATATTCATCGTCCATAGCCGCAAACATTGATGAAAAGTTATCCGAGGTCTGTGCAACTGCATATTCAGCATTAACATTCTGATTATCAATTATATTAAGAACCGACTCTTTATAATCGTCATCTTCAAGCATTATCTGGTGCATTTCAAATATTGCCGCATTGGCTTCACCGACTTCCTTTAAAGCCTTATCATAAAGCATACCTAACTGTTCAACTGCTTTATCAACGGCATTAATATATCTTTGCTTCTCGCTCTCACAATCATCAATATGCATCCGCTTAACCTGCTGTTGTTCTTTACTGTACACTTTAATTCTGCCTATGGCTATCCCGCCAAACACGCTTTTTCCTTTATATTCATACATAACAGCCCCTCCTTTCTTTAATTTCAGCCCTTTAATTAGGTATTTTAATTTATATACTTTAACCCTGGCACTTTAATTTACATATTAGCTTTCATAAATTCTTCAATCTTTGCAGCTGCCTGTTCTTCGTCTGTACCTTCTACATTTACTGTTACTTCCTGTCCACATTTTACTGCTAATGACATTATTGTAAATACCTTCTTGCAGTCAGCAGTCTTTCCGTCTTTCTTAATTAATATACTACTCTCAAACTGCTTAGCTGCTTTTACAAGTTCACCTGCTGGTCTCATATGGATTCCTTCTTTGTCTATAATTGTATAATTAAATTCTTTCATAATAAACCTCTTTTCTGCGTATCTTTTATTTTAAACGTTTCGTTTTGGTATATTTTGTGTTTTTTATATTTATATATTGTGTTTTTAACAGGACCATACCAGATACGCCAGGCTACAGTCATATACTTTATTTTAAAATTATATTTTATTAACAAATCTATTCATTAACCTTCTTCTTTAATACTCCAAGAAGGAAACAAGAAACGATTGTTCCAACAACTAATGCTAAAAGATAATATAATGGGTTGCCGACAACCGGGAACACGAATATTCCACCGTGTGGAGCCATTAACGTGCACTTAAATAACATACTTATTGCTCCTGCTATTCCAGAACCAATAAGGCATGCTGGTATAACGTGAAGCGGATCTGCCGCCGCATATGGAATGGCACCTTCTGTTATAAATGCAAGTCCCATAATAAAGTTGGTTGGTCCTGCCTCTCTTTCTTCCTTAGTGAACTTATTCTTAAATAACATTGTAGCAAGTGCAATAGCACAAGGTGGAACCATACCACCAATCATAACTGCTGCCATAATATCGTAATTACCATATGCAATTGAAGCTGTTCCAAATACATATGCTGCTTTATTAAATGGACCACCCATATCAATTGCCATCATTGCTGCAAGCACAAATCCAAGAATTATACGGCTTGAACTTCCCATTCCAACAAGGAATGAATTAAGCCCTGTATTAATCGCCCCCATAACAGGCTCTATTACATAGTTCATTCCAAGTCCTATAACAAGAATTCCCACAACCGGATATATAAGCACAGGTGCAATCTTTTCAAGTGCTTCTGGAAGCTTGTCACACAATTTTCTTAAACCTAAAATAATGTATCCAGCCGCAAAGCCTGCAACTAAAGCACCTAAAAATCCAGACTTTCCATTAGCTGCAATATATCCTCCGACAAAACCCAGTGCCAGTGCCGGTCTGTCACCTATTGCCATTGCAATATATCCTGCAAGCACAGGAAGCATAAATCCAAATGCTGCTCCACCTATATTCTTAAACAAAGCTGCAACTGGTGTTATAGTACCAAAATTAGCTCTTTCAGCTTCAGAAAGACTGTTCATATCAACATTAATTCCATCAATAAGAAATGCTATGGCAATCAGAATACCACCGCCAACTACAAATGGAAGCATATGCGAAACACCATTCATAAGCTGTGTATATATCTGATGTCCAACTCCGCCTGATTTATTCTTCTTACCCGCAGCTGCCTGACTATCATCAGAAGATCTGCCCATCCCATGTACCTGATATTCGGGAACATCACCGCTAAGTGCCTGACTTATTAATTCATCAGCTTTATTAATTCCGTCTGATACCTGACATTCTATAACCTTATGTCCTTCAAACCTTGCCATTGGCACTTTGGCATCTGCCGCAACTATTATACATTCCGCTTTTTCTATATCTTCATCTGTAAGCACATTTTTAGCACCTGCTGAACCTCTTGTCTCTATCTTAATTGTACAGCCTGCCTTTTTAGCTGCTTTTTCCAGACCCTCAGCTGCCATATACGTATGTGCAATACCTGTAGGACACGAAGTTACAGCCACTATATACCTGTCAGCCGGATTCGTATCACTATTGCCAGCATTATATGTGCCTGTATCCTGCAATCTTTCATCAATGCTCTTGCTTTCACTGTCTGCATTATCGATAACTTCAAGAAATTCCCCAATATCCTTAGCTGCTTTTAACTTTCTGATAAATTCTTCATCCATTAGAAGCACCGAAAGCTTGCTTAATACATCTAGATGAACATTATCCTCACTATCCGGAGCTGCTATAAGAAACAATACATTAACAGGTTCACCATCTAATGAATCATAATCAACTCCATCCCTTATAATCATAGCTGCAAGTCCCGGTCTGCTTACCGCACTGCATTTGCCGTGTGGTATGGCAATTCCCTCTCCAACACCAGTTGTGCTTTCTTCTTCTCTTGCAATAACCTGCTTCGTATACGCTTCAATATCTGTAATATTACCGCTGG
>ERZ779654.1062-NODE-1062-length-14132-cov-2.751012_pt1 | contig 14132 bp, 4 predicted proteins | sample MGYA00511075_ERZ779654 | MGnify/ENA primary metagenome ERZ779654 (study PRJEB29588, sample SAMEA2155636) | human gut metagenome | biome: human gut; feature: human-associated habitat; material: faeces | place: Denmark | collected 2008/2010 ...
GACACCGCCCTTTCACGGCGGAGCCATGGGTTCGATTCCCGTCGGGGTCACCAGAATGCCACTTTAGCTCAGTTGGCCAGAGCACCGCACTTGTAATGCGGGGGTCCTCAGTTCGAATCTGAGAAGTGGCTCCAAATTGTCAGTAGTTTTGCTTAAAGCTTAATTACTGGCTTTTTTATTTTACATTGCACGGAAAAAAGCAATCTCACGTGTGCAAAATTGCACGGAAAAAAAGCGATCTCACGTGTGCAAAAGGAGGGAAAACATGGTAATACTTGTTACAGGAGCATCAAGAGGGATTGGAAAAGAAATAGCAAGAAAAATGGCTGAAAAAGGAAATAGTGTTATAGCGAATTATAATAAATCTGAAAAAGAAGCAGAAAAATTACAAAAAGAGAATGATAATATTGAAATATATAAAGCTGATGTTTCTAATAGGACAGAAGTACATGAAATGATACAAAATATATTAAAAAAATATGGTAAAATAGATGTAATGATTAATAATGCCGGAATATCAGAAGAAAAAATGTTTATTGATGTTACAGATGAGGATTGGAATAAAGTTATTAATACAAATTTATATTCTGTCTTTTGTGCTATCCAAGAAGCTTTACCTAATATGATTTCAAGAAAACAGGGGTGTATTATAAATATCTCTTCTGTGTGGGGGATTGTTGGTGCTTCATGTGAATGTGTATATGCTGTTAGTAAGGCAGGAATTGATGCAATTACTAAATCATTGGCAAAAGAGTTAGGACCATCTAATATAAGAATTAATTCAATTGCTCCTGGTATAATTGATACTGATATGAATAAGAATTTGACTAAACAAGAATTGGAAGAGATAAAAAATGAAATACCATTAGAAAGAATTGGAAAAACAGATAGTATTGCAAAATGTGTAGAGTGGCTTATAGAGGATGAATATACTACTGGGCAAGTTATATCAATTAATGGTGGCTGGATAATTACATAGAAACTAAAAAGAGGATTTTTATAAATCCTCTTTTTAAAAATAATATATAATTTTGGTAGGCTAAATCATTGTTCTGAAGCTTTTTTCTTGTAGTTGCCAGAGATTACTTTTGGCAAGTATGTAATTATTTTATAAATAGCTAAACGAATTTTTTTGCTCCAGATATAAGATTTTCTTAATTTTCTTGCATGACCTAAAGAAACAGGTTCATCATCTAAAACAATTAATTCTACTGATTTCTTTTCGATAGGGAATACATAATTTTTATTATAATTGTTATCCCATTCACCGTTTTCGTTAAAGAAACAAAAATTAAATGTTTCACTTGAGATAAGCTCTATTTCAGTTTGAAATCCTAGTTCGGTTTTTTCCATTACAATATCTTTTACATTGTCCCAATTTTCTCCAAAACCATAATGAAAAAATACTTTTTCAGAATTATCTTGGAAAAACTTACCTGTATATGAAATTTTAACTTTACTATTTTCAACTAATTTATCTGTATTAAAAAATATATTCTTTGTCAACTCCATTTTTTAAACTCCTTTATCTTTTGTTGGGTATATTATATTATTAAATTTTACAATATTCAAGTGTTTTTTCAAAAAAAATGCAGTTTTTTCTGAAAGGGAATAATGTTCTAAAAAAAACATATAAATTATTAAAGAAAATGGTTTAAATAAATTGTCAAATTTTGAACTTTGTGTTAATATAGATTAAGAAGTAAAAGGAGTAAAGTATGGAAAAAATTAAAAAAGATGTAAACGAACAAGAAAACCGTGCTATTCAAGAATTAGAAAATGATAGTACAAAAGAAAAAGAGTCTGAAGTATCAGAAAAAAAAGTAAGAAAAGTGAAAAAACAGGAAGAGACAGTGGCAGCAATACAAGAAGAGAAGACAGAAGAAAATGAAGAAACAGAAATTGTAGAAGAAAAAGTAGAAAATTTGGAATTGCCAGAAACAGAAGAACGAAAAAGCAAAGTAGGAATTATACTTATAATAATTGCGATAATAGTAGTAATAATTGCTTTAACAACAACAATATTTGCCGCAGTAAATTTAAAAAACACAAAAATACTAAAAGGAATTTCAATAGGAAAAACAGATGTATCTGAATTAACACAAGAAGAAGCAGAGAAAAAACTTGAGGAAATATATTCAAATAATAATGCAGAAAAGAAAATATATTTAAGTCATGGAAGTTATGAAACATCAATTACATATGAAGCTTTAGAGGTAAAATATCATATAGAAAAAGCAGTAAAAGAAGCATATAAAATAGGAAGACAAGGAAATGTATTCCAAGATAATATAGAAATACTAAAAACATGGAACGAAGGAAAAAATGTAAATCTTGAAGTATCAATGGATAATGATATGATAGAACAAATTGCTCAAAATATTAACAATAGTATAGATGATACGGTTGTTCAACCAAGTTATTATATAGAAGAAAATAAAAATGAATTAGTGATAACAGCAGGAAAAAAAGGTCAAAAAGTAGATGAAGAAAAATTATTAGAAGAAATTTATAAAGTACTAGATGCCAATACAGAAGATGAACAAAAAATAGAAATACCTATGGTAGAGGCTACACCTGATGAAATAAACATAGATAAAATACATGAAGAAGTTTATAAAGAAGTAAAAGATGCATATTATACACAAGATCCATTTACAGTATATCCGGAAGAAGATGGTGTAGATTTTGATGTAAATGAAGCAAAAACTATAATTGCAGAAGAAAAAGAAGAATATGTAATTCCTTTAAAAATAACAAAACCAACCAAAACAGTAAAAGATATAGGAACTGAAGCATTTCCAGATTTACTAGCTACATTTTCAACAAATTATAATGCAGGAAATACAAATAGAACAACTAATTTAAAATTAGCAGTAAATAAAATAAATGGAACAGTATTATTACCAAATGAAGAATTTTCTTATAATAAAGTTGTTGGAGAAAGAACAATAAGTGCAGGATATAAAATGGCGGCTACATATTCAAATGGAGCTGTAGTTGATGGTCTTGGTGGAGGAATCTGTCAAATATCTTCTACATTATACGATGCAGTAGTAATGGCAAATTTAAATGTAACAACAAGAAGAAACCATCAATTTGTAACATCATATGTACCAGCAGGGAAAGATGCAACAGTAGTATGGGGGTCACAAGACTTTAAGTTTGTTAATTCAAGAAAAAATCCAATAAGAATAACTGCAACTGTACAAGGTGGAGTAGCAACTGTTCAAATATGGGGAGTAAAAGAAGAAGTTGAATATGATATATCGATTGAAACTAAAAAAATAGCAACAATTGAACCTACAACTAAATATGTTCAAAATTCAAGTTTACCAGCAGGTCAACAAAAAGTAGTTCAAGCTGGAAGCAATGGAAGAAAAGTAGAAGCATATAAGGTAACTAAACTTAATGGTAAAGTAATTTCAACTACCTTATTATCAAGAGATACATATAATGCAATGCAAAGAATAGTGCATGTTGGAACAGGTCAATAAAATAAATTTTAAAGAAAAAATAAAAAACTCGTATAGAAAAAAACTATATGAGTTTTTTATTTTGGTTGAAAACTCGAATTGGGTGAGAATAAATAAAAAAAATAAAAGAAAATAGATTCTGTAAACTATTGTAAAATTTGTCGAAATGTGATAAAATAAAGGGGTGAGGGGGGATGAAATGAAGAAAAAAATAATTATAATTATATTGATTTTTGGAATCATTTTAGTTGGATGCGAATTATTTAGAAACAAAAGGAATAATTCCGAAATAACAATTTCCCAAGATAGCAGTGATTTAATAGAAAAGACAGAAGAAATAGTAGAGGAAAATAATAATTTAATTGAAACAAAAGAAGAGAAAAAAGAGGATATAGATATAAAAATGACGGCAATAGGTGACATTATGTGTCATAATACCCAATATAATGATGCATATTTAGCAGATTCAAAGACTTATGATTTTTCGTATGTATTTACTGACATAGAAAAATATATAAATTCAGCTGATATTGCAGTAGGAAATTTAGAAACAACTTTTGCAGGAAAAGAAAGAGGATATAGTTCATACCCGAGGTTTAATACTCCTGAACAACTTGCAACAAATTTGAAAAAATTAGGAATTGATGTTGTGTCAACAGCAAATAATCATTGCATGGATACAAATTATTCGGGATTAGTAAGTACACTCAAATATCTAGATGAAGCTGAAATAGCACATACTGGTACAAATGAATCGGAAGAAAGCCAAAACAAAATACTTATACAAGATGTGAAAGGAATAAAAATAGCTTTCTTATCATTTACATATGGGACAAATGGAATATCAATTCCAAGTGATAAAAAATATGCAGTTAACCTGATTGATGACGAACTTATTATAAAACAATTACAACTTGCAAAAGAACAAAAACCAGACTTAATTTGTGTGAGTATGCATTGGGGAGAGGAATATCAAACAAAACCAAATTCAGAGCAAAAGAGATTAGCAAATTTATTGTTTGAAAACGGAGTAGATATTATTCTTGGAAGCCACCCACATGTATTGCAGCCTATGGAGAAAAAAGAGATAACATTAGAAGATGGAATGACAAAAGAATGTTTTGTAATATATTCATTAGGAAACTTTATGTCGGGACAAGTGAAAGAAGGAACGAGAGATTCTATAATACTGAATTTAGATATAAAGAAAAGTGGAGAAACTGGAAAAACTACAATAAGCAAAGTAGACTATATACCAATATATATGTACAAATCTACAACAGGCAATACAAAAAGATACAAAATTTTAGATTTAGAGAAAAAAGATTTTAATAATGAATTAAGCAAAATAAGGAAAATAATGAATTAAAAAAACCGGTATTCCCTAGTACAAAACAGAAAAACATCACATTTTGTTGTAATAAAGCAATAAAAATGTAATGAAAATGACATATTTTACCTTAAGATGAAGATCCGTAAATAGATAGAGTTAGTCGAAAAGTGTAGAAAAAATAAACTTATTGACTTAATACGGAAAAAAATTTATTATATTATATATAATTATATAAGGAAAAATGGGAGGAAAAGACAATGAGGAAAAAAGTGTGTTGTATTTTAATGTTAATAACATTATTATTAAACAGTTCAGTCATGTTGGTTATATCTCAAGCTGTAGATGCAGTACAAAACATTGTAAATAAAGACAAAACAAAAGTATTTGCAGAAGTTAATTTAACCAAGTATGAAAATTATGATACTACTACTGAAAATAGTAGTACAGGAAGCAAGGGTACACTTGCACAGTTTAATTTAAAAACAGGAATAAATTTTGAAGAAGGAGAAAATTATACACCTATTAAGAAAACAAGTGTTAATATTGAAGTGCCAAAGATAGGAAATTATAATCCAACAAGAGTTGAAGTTATAACAAAATCTACTAAAGCAACAAATGGTGGAAAAGATGCTAAATATGAGTATAATTCAAATACAGGAATTCTTCAAATAACAGCTGAAAACAATGATTATACAGAAAATGTTTCAGAAGCAAGAGATGAATACGAAATAATTTGTATATATAAAAGCGAATGCTATACTAAAGATGAAAAAAGAAATCTCAATGTAAAAGCTAATGTAGAAGAAACATTAAAAGATGATTCTGAAACAAAAATTAGTGCTAAAGTTGAGCAAAAGTTTGAAGTACAAGAGAATGTTAATGAAGTAATATCTATTGGACATGAAGCAAATAATTTATATGATGGCTACATAAAAGCAAATACTTTAAATTCAGAAAATAAATATGAAACATCATATAAAGAAACTGCAAAAATAATGATAAGTAACAAAGATGTTGCTCAAAAAATTGAAGTTAAAGAAGTTTCAGAAGATTCATTATATACAGATTCAATAATAGATAAAAATGAAGTATTAAAAATGCTAGGAGAAAAAGGAAGCATAGATATACTTGATGAAGAAGGAAAAACTATATTAACAATAAATAAAGATACAGAAGCAGATGAAAACGGAAAAATTAAAATAACATATAGAAATAGAACAACAACATTTTATCTACGTATTAATAATGTAGAAAAAGAAGGAATAATAGAAATTGAAAACTCAAGAGTTATATTATCAACTGCACAAATAGATAACAATGTTGTAGAAACACAAGTTTCTATAAAAGGAATAAATACTATTGAAGAAAATTCATCAGATGTAGTAAAATACGAACGCAATGGAATAAGCAATACACAAATCAAACAAGCAGTTTCAACAATAGAAACAACATTAAGTAATAACAGTTGGGTAAATAATACAACAAATGAAGTTGTTTTAACAGAAACATTAAAAACAAGTGGACCACAAAATAGTTTGTTTAAGAATCCTATAATAAATATAGAAATGCCATCAGAAGTAGAAGATGTTACAGTTGAAAATGCACAAGTAATGTATAGTAACCAAGAATTAGCTGTAAAATCAGCAAAAATAATAGCTAATGCAGATGGAAATAAAGTTGTTAGTGTACAAATTGATGGAGAGCAAACATCTTATGAAGATTTAGCGGTTGTTGAAGGAACAAATATAAGAATCTCATTAAAAGTTACTGTAGCTAAAGATATTGAAAACAAAGTTGAAAAATTAAAAACAACATATTCAAATGAAATGACAGGAACAACAGAAAGTAATGAAATAGAAGTTACACTTTTAAATAAAGTTGTAAATATAGTTCCAGAATTTAATGTACAAGCAGTAGCTAAGAATGAAGAAACTACACAAGTACAAAGTGGTGTAAAAGTTGATGTTACAGAAACAGTTGGAAAAGTTAATATACAAAATAATGGAAATGTTTATGAAAAACAAATTGTAAAACAAAATATTAAAGTTTCAAATACAGAAGATGTTGATAAAAAAGTAAAGGTTATTGTTAATGTACCAGATGAAATGGTATATGTAAAAAAAGTAGATGATGATGGATTCACTTACCATGAAGATAAAAATTATTATGAATTCAGCAAGAGATATGAATTTGTAGAACAAAAAGAAAAACAAGTAACAGTAGAGTTTGATGTTAAAGCAGGAGAAACAAAAACAGATTTTATTGAGTTAAAAGTAAAAGATTTAGCAGATGGAGAACAAGAAAAGCAAACAGCGATAAATTATACGGTACAAGTAAATGGACAAACTGCAAATCAATTTACTATTAATAATACAGTTAAAAAAGCAGAAATAAGTGTATTTGTACAACCAGCAGTAGGAAAAACAAGAAGAGAATGGGTTTTCGGAGTAACAATTGTAAATTTAACAGACAAAGAATTAAAAAATATAAATGTTGCTTTCGAAGCATCAGAATATTTCAACTTAAATGAAGTAACTGTTAATGATGACGAAGAAACAAATGTAAGTGGAAATATTTGGACACACACAATAGAATCATTACCGGTTACAAAACTAAATGATGAAGGTAAGTACATTCAAGGTGAAGAATACTATGTTCTTATGGGAGAGCTTAAGGACTATGATGAGAGCAAGAGCCGTGAATATGAAATGAATGGTGTTGCAACAGTATATGGAGATAGTATAGCTACATATGGTTCAAATGAAGCAAGAATGAAAGGTTATGTAGAGGCAGTAAATGTAGATATGTCAGTAGACAAAACTGAATTAAAAATGGATGATGAGGTAACATATACTGTAAATATTAAAAACATAGGAAAAACTTGGGGAGGATTTGCAACATATACAAATGTAGATATACAAGATGTTATCCCTAGAGAATTAGAGCCAATAAGTGCAACATATAACAAATTTAATATGAAATTTGAAACAATTACAGATGAGTATGGATTCAAATTTGATTCTCAGACATATACAGAATCTCAAGAAACAATTGATTTATCAAATTTGGACATACCAGAAGGATATGATGAAGAAGATGCTCCAAATATTGATTTACAATTACAAATACCAGAAGGTAAGACTGTTACAATGATAATAAAAGCAAAAGCTAGAATGATAACAGATACAAAACAAATTACTAATACATTAACAGCAAAAGGTGATTGGATAAAAGAAAAAGATGCCAGTGCAGTAACTAAAATATTGAAATATGATTATGAGGATAATAATACAGATCCAGATAATCCAAGCAATCCAGATAAACCAAGTAATCCAGATAATCCAAGCAATCCAGATAATCCAAGCAATCCAGATAACCCAAGTAATCCAAATAATCCAAGTACACCAACCGAAGAAAAAGTAACAATATCAGGAACTGCATGGATAGATGAAAATGAAGATGGAAAAAGAACAACAGATGAAAAGACATTAAGTGGAATAACAGTAATGTTATATAATGCAAAGAAAAATGAATTTGTAAAAGAAAACAATCAAATAAAGAAAATACAAACAGATTCAGAAGGGAAATATAGTTTCGAAAATGTAGAAAAAGGACAATATATAGTATTATTCTTATATGACACAAATAATTACTCATTAACAGCATATCAAAAAGAGGGAGTAATAGAAACAAAGAATTCAGATGCTGTAACAAAGAATGTAGCAATAAATGGAGAAAAAATGACAGCAGGATTAACAAATACATTAACAGCAAATGAAAATTTAGAAAATATAGATATTGGATTAGTAGAAAATAAGAAATTTGATTTAGAAATCCAAAAATATATAAGCAAGATAACAGTGCAAACAAAAGATGGAAAAACAAAAACATATGACTATGATAATAAACAATTTGCAAAAGTAGAAATTCGTTCAAAACAAATGAATGGAGCAACAGTAATAGTAGAATACAAGATGTTAGTAACAAACAATGGAGAATTAGCAGGAAAAGCAGCACAAATAGTAGACAAATTACCAGATGGAATGACATTTAAATCAGAATTAAATAGTGATTGGTATGAAAAGGATGGAAGCTTATATACAAATAGTTTATCAGGACAAAACATACAAGCAGGAGAAAGTAAAGAAGTAACATTAGTATTAACTAAAACAATGAATGCTAATAATGTAGGAACAACAACAAATGTAGCAACAATAGGAATAAGCAGTAATGATAAAGCAATTGAAGACGAAAATAGCGATAATAATACATCACAAGCTCAAGTATTAATAGGAGTATCAACAGGTTTAGCAGGAAAAATAGGAATAACAATAGGAACACTAGCAGTATTAGTAGGATTAGCAATATTAATATGGAGAAATAGAAAAATATTAAAGGCAGCATTATTTGTATCTGTACTTGCAGTATGTTTAGTAGGAACTATGAACCCAGTACAAGCAAATAGAACTTATGAAGAACAACTTACGATTGAACCAGGATTAAGACAACCAGGAAAATTATATATAATTGGTACTGGTAGTTCTAATCATAGTGAGATTGGTATAGGAGCATATGGCTCAGATGGAAAAAGATATAATTGTACAAATCGTCTAGACAGATTCTGTAGTCAACATTGGCATGAAGCAACATTAGAAAGTGAAACTACAGAAATAAAAAGAAAAGGTACATGGAGTATAAGTGATGAAGAATTTAAAAATGCAACATTAAAATTAACAGATAAAACAGACAAAGATAATGTTACAATTACTAAAGTAGATGACAAAACAAATAAGATAGGACCATTTAATGTAGAATCTAGTTATGCTAAAGCATCACATTCTGTAGTTGTAACATATAAAGGTTCAGATGGCAAAAATGCAACAACTAATGGTGAACTTATGAACTTTGGATGGGGAAATGACTTTTATATTAAAATTCCAAATACCGTAGAGCAAGTTGTAAAAGTAACTATTAGTGGAAGTTATCAATTAAAAAGAACAAAAACAGATGAGATATTAACTACAAAAATATATAGTACACATCCAATGAGTACAGACTCTTATTGTATGGTATATAAAAATCAATTACAACATATGAGTATAGTTGAACCAGGTAAAATACCTTATGAGGAAAAAATAACTAGAATAGATAAAGTAGATATTACTGGACCTTGGACAACAACAGGTGATTTAGAGATTGAAAAAGTAAACACTAATTCAACTGCAATGAAAAATGTAGAATTTAAAATATCAGTTGGAACAGATACAAATAAGAGTATGGTAATATCAAAAGACGGAAAAACAATTGATAAAATAACTGTAGAAAAAGATATAACATTTGAAGAAGGTGCTGGTTCATACAGCAAAGATAAAGTTGTAAAAGCAACAATAGATGGTGTTACAGGTTATACAGTACAATTTAATTCTACATTAGATAAAGGAACAGCAATTGTAACAAATTCAGAAGGTAAAATATTAATTAAAAATATTTTATGTGGAAAATACACTGTAACAGAGGCTAATAACAATAACTATGGTTATACAAAAATAGCTTCTCCAACAAAAAGTGAAGTAAAACCATCAGAAACAACACCAGTAAAAATCGTAAATGAACCACAAGTAGGAGAATTAAATATTAAGAAAATAGATGATAGAGTAGATAGCAAAGTATTACCAGGAGTAGAATTCGTATTAAGCTCATCAGATAAAAAACAATATTTAAGAGTAAAAGCAACAGGAGATAACGTAACAAAAGATTCTAATGGCTGGGCAACAAAAGCAGTAGGAACAGTAACAATAGATGATACTTCAGATATGACAAATAATCCAGTTATAGAATATACATCAAAAATAGATGAGGCAACAAGATTCGAAACAGATATTAAGGCAGAACTAAAAATCAAAAACTTGTTAATAAGTAGCAACGGAAAAGATGTAATAAAATACAAACTAGAAGAAGTTGCAAATCCAAATTATGGATATTTAGCAGATACAGGTAATTACAAAAACTATAAAGTAACATATTCAGGAAATGGAGTTTCAAATGATGGATGGATAACAATTGATAAAAAATCAGGAACAACAATAACAATTAAAAACCATCAAGAATACATACGTATAGAAGGATATGTATGGGAAGAAATGACAAATTCAAAAGATAATTCAATAAATAATGTATATGACAAAGATTTAGATGCATTAATTGAAGGATTAAAAGTATATCTATACAAAGATGACCAAGTTGTGGCACAAACAACAACAAATTCAGACGGATGGTATGGATTTGGAACAAGAAAGAAAGACGGAGAAGTATATACAAGTAAGGATTATCTAACAGTTTCTAATGGAGATCTAAAGATTGATGACTTAAGCAAATATCATGTTGAATTTGAATATGATGGATTAAGATTTACATCAATAAAAGCAATAAAAGATTATTTAGCTAATAATTATGACAATACATCAAAAGCAACAGAAGTTCCAAGTGGAAGAAACGATAGAAAAGACAGAGCAAGTGTAAATGAAGATTTCACAACTGTATCAAGAGATACTGCAAGAAATAGTAGTGATCAAAAAACATATGACTTAAGTTATGACTTTGCAGACCATGTTTCAACATACAAAGATAAATGGGGATATAGTTACAATGATAATAAGACAAAATTAAAAGTAACACCAGCAGCTAAATCAGAATATGCAGTAATTGCATCAACGAGTCAAACAGGATTCAAATTAGAGGAAGCTTGGAATGCTAGATGTAAAAACAAAGGTTCTGATACATTAACAGGAATTAACCTAGGAATCCATAGAAGAGATCAAGCAGACTTAGCAATAAGCTCTGACTTAACAGAAATGAACATTGCAGTAAATAATGGTCAAAATGTTTATAATAATACATATACGTATGCAAAGAGAACAAGTGAAGAAAATACAGATAATTTCGGTGTAGAAGTAAAATTCGGAACTGGAATAGGAAGTTATAGTAGCAGAGGATTGAACATATATACAAGAAGAATATATGAATCAGACTTAGCACTAGAAAATCTAAAACCAGGTTCAATGCAAATATATGTAACATATAAAATAAGAGTTATAAACCAATCTACAATATTAAATGCAAAAGTAAAAGAACTGGCAGACTATTATGATGAAAGATATGAAATTGCAGATTCGTGGGAAACTAATGACAAGGGATATAAAAGAACTATAAAATGGGGAAAAAGCAGATATGGAAGTACAGAAGGAGCTAGTGGTTATAAAGCTGCTTATACATCAGCATTTATAAATAGAGAAATATTGCCAGGTGGATATGTAGATGTGTACATCAAGTTTAAACTAAATAATGATGCAGTAAAAGCATTAATACAAAAACAAACAACACTAAATAATGTTTCAGAAATAAATGCATTCTCATCAATATCAAGTGGAAAAGCATATGCAGCAATTGATGATGACTCAAACCCAGGAAGTGTAGAAATAAAATTACAAAATGATGGAACAACAACAGCAACAAAATTAAATGGAAGAAATTACGAAATAGAAAATAAAACACTAGATATGACAACATTTGAAGATGATACAGATTCAGCACCATCATTAGTACTTGGTATTCAAGAAGCAGAACCAACAAGAGGATTATCAGGAACAGTATTTGAGGATAGTAGCATAAATGGAGATAAGACAAATACAGGTAAAGAAAGAATTGGTGACGGTATATTCCAAGATAAAGAAAATAAAGTCGCAAATGCAAAAGTAGAATTATTAAATGAAAATGGAGAAGTTGTAAAATTGTATGAAATCTCAATTGCAAATGGAGTAGAAACAACACAAACAAAAGATGCTTCTACAACAACAGATGCAAATGGTGAATACAAATTCTTAGGAGTATTACCAGGAAGATATTTAATAAGATATACTTATGATTCAAATACAACAATAAATGGAAAAGCAATAGATCCAAGAGAATATAAATCAACAATAATTTCATCAGATGTAATTAAAAATGCATTAAAATTAGGTCAAGCTGATGAAAGAAAAGGAAATTACAACTGGATAATTCCATATGAAGGTAAGAGATATTCAGATGCAGCTGATGACTTAAATAAGAGAACTAAACAGGAACAAAACGGAGTATACAATGGAAATATTAATACAAGTGACAGTATGACAGCAGATACAGCATATTTCGATGTAGGTGTAGAATATAGTGAAGTAAAAGAAAATTCAGGATTCAACCAAAAAGTATCTTATACAGACTACAAAGATGAGTACAATTTAGATAATGGTAAGATAGTAGTAATAAAAGATGGAAAAATAGTATTAGCAGATACATTCTATGCAGTAAATCCATATCAAGATTTTGGTATAATTGAAAGACCAAGACAACAATTTGAAACAAATAAGAGAATTTCAAATATTAAAGTAACATTAGCAAATGGTCAAGTTTTAATAAATGGAAATCCATATAAAACAATACCAGATGCAGAATTATATGATAGTTGGAACGAAATAGAAAAAACAGCAGATAATGCTTTACCATATGTAAAAGCATTACCAAGCAGTGTACTTGCAGAAATCGATAATGAATTATTACAAGGAGCTACATTAGAAGTTGAATATACAGTAAGTATAAAGAATGATTCAGAATTAGATTATGAATATACAACAAATTCAGATTATTATTACTATGGAACAAAACTTCCAGGCCAAGAATTGAAGAGAGTAATCAAGAAAGTAGTAGACTACATGGATGATAACTTAGTATATGATGAAAACAACAATAGTGTGGCTGGATGGAACAAAGTTACAGCAGACCAATTATCAGCTTGGCAAGAAGGTGATATAACTAAAAAATTAGTTTCAGATGAAGTTAAAGCAGATATTAATAAAGGTTATACAATATCAATAACAGATCAATTCGCAAGAAATGAGTTAAAAGCAGGAGAAGCTACAAGTATAAAAATTTATGGAAGTAAATTATTAGCAAGTAACGAAAATGGTATTGGAGCAAGTAACCATGTTGAAATAGTAGAAACAGCAAGAAAAATATATGGAGCAACACCAGGTAACTATGACCCTAAAACAGCAACACCGAATAAACCATATGAATCAGATGATGATATGACAAGAGTAAATATTACACCACCAACCGGTTTGACAGATAACAGAACATTTATTATATCATTAGCAGCAATTGTATTAGTAGTCGTAGTAGGAGAAATATACTTTATCAAGAAAAAAGTATTGAAATAAGCCAAAAAACTCACATAGTTTAGCTATGTGAGTTTTTTTGTAGTGGTTGCACACGTGAGAACGCTTTTTTTT
>ERZ779654.1066-NODE-1066-length-14054-cov-3.025145_pt1 | contig 14054 bp, 8 predicted proteins | sample MGYA00511075_ERZ779654 | MGnify/ENA primary metagenome ERZ779654 (study PRJEB29588, sample SAMEA2155636) | human gut metagenome | biome: human gut; feature: human-associated habitat; material: faeces | place: Denmark | collected 2008/2010 ...
TTTGATAGCATTTCTTTACTAACTTTCTATTTAGAATAATGTCTGCTGCACATATCTCTCGGGGAATTCATTCAGGTAAGCGAAGCATTCCTTCGGGGAGCATAGAATACTATTGGCTGAGCAGGTATTGCGAATTAAGGCCATAAGTTCTTTGGCGTGAGGACTGGGAATATCATAGGCATTTCCGTAAGTGTGGACATATTTTTGCCGAATGCCGGGAAAATCACGATCCAGAGCCTGATAGAAAAATTCCCGATCTCCTTCCCGCAACGTGACTCCTACATCGAACAGCAGGATTCCCTTCACATCCGCCTGCAGGCAATAGTCAAGAAGCCCCTCGATATTTTCTCGGGTATCATTAATAAAAGGAAGAATGGGAGTCATCCACACAAGGGTGGGAATTCCCAATTCCTTACATTTCATCAGCACCTCGAAACGTTCTCTCGTGGTAGAGACATTAGGCTCTATTTTCCGGCACAAATCCTCATCATAAGTAGTAAACGTCATCTGAACCACTGCCTTGGCTTTCTGATTAATAGATTGCAGCAGATCCAGATCCCGAAGCACCAGGTTGGCTTTTGTGAGCACGGTCACACCATATTCATATTGATCGATCAGCTCCAGACATTTTCTGGTCAATCGCAGCTCTTTTTCAGCCGGAAGATAAGGATCGCACATAGCACCGGTACCAATCATACACCTGTGACGCTTGGAGCGCAGCGCTTGTTCCAACAGCTCCGGTGCATTTCCTTTCACTTCGATATCTTCAAAAGCATGTGTAAATCCGTAGCACTTACTGCGACTGTCGCAATAGATGCAGCCGTGAGAGCATCCGCGGTAAATATTCATTCCGTTATTCTGAGACAGAATCCCCTTTGCCTGTACAAAATGCATGGCAGATAGCTCCTTTCTGAAAGCACTGTATATAGTTTCATGGTAGCATATCGTGTGAATGAACACAATGAGATGCAGGAAAATAAATTTAGGCAAATAAAAGCTAATTTTACTAGCTAAATAAAATTAAAAATGATACAATACAGGAAATGAAACACAAATGGGATACTTGGAAGGGAAGGTATTGTATGGAGGCATTTCGCGCTGTGAATTTTGCGGTTTTTCCGCACAGAGGAGTATTGGGTTCGGGAGAATCCAGAAAAAGTATGGAGGAAATGGTACGAAGGATCCATACGAATTGGGTGATATTCACACCATCGGGGATGCAGGAAACACCTTACAGTGAGGAAATCCGTTATGATGGGGAGAAAAGCTGTACGGATGAGGAACTGTATGATATGATTCGATATGCACAGAGCCTGGGACTGAAAGTTGCTTTGAAACCGACGGTGAATTGTGACAATGGTGTCTGGCGGGCACGAATCAGTTTTTTTGACCATGATGTACCTTGCGAACCCAAATGGGGCAACTGGTTCGAGAGTCACATTGCCTTTCAGAAACATTATGCACAGATTGCGCAGCGGGCAGGCTGTGAATTGTTCCTGGCGGGGTGCGAAATGACCATGACGGAGCACCGGGAGACAGAGTGGAGAAAACTTATCGCGGAAGTACGGACAGTATATGACGGACCTGTCGGTTATAATTGCGACAAATATGGAGAAGATCATATTACATGGTGGGATGCCGTGGATGTGATTGCGTCCAGCGGATATTATCCCATAGACGACTGGGACAACCAGTTAGACCGGATCGAAAAGGTTGTGAAAAAATTTCAGAAGCCCTTTTTGTTTTCGGAAGCGGGTTGCATGAATATTCATGGTTCTGCGCAGGTTCCGAATAACTGGGAACTGCAGGGTGAAGAGGATGATGCGGAACAGGCGAACTGGTACCGGGCAATGTTTACAGCCTGCAGAAAACGTGACTGGGTGAAAGGCTTCGGCATCTGGGATTGGCCGGGAAATTTGGAAGGATTGAGCCCTTATGCGGTATGCGGACGTCCTGCGGAGAATGTGATCGCAGAAGAGTACGGCAGGAGAGAGTAAAGCAGGCAATCGAAAGATCATAACAGAAAATGTCGAAGCAACAGAAAACAGAGTAGAAGGTATGGGAAAATGGAACAGCAGAAAAAGATTATAAGTATAGCGGATTTGCCGCAAGTGCGGGTATTGGGCCGGACCACGGGAAAAGATGTGATCAATTTATTCTGGACCGGCAGCGGTATAGAATTTCTATATACTGGCAGTGAATTGTGGCTGGAAGTAAATGCTGATTACGACACGATGGAGCCATGGCTGGCGGTAGAACTGAATGGTGCCCAGATCAGCCGTTTTCCGGTTAATAAAGGGAAAAATGAAGTATGCCTGTTTCGAGGAATGACAGTAGGAAAGCCGAAGCATGTACGGATTCTGAAGGAAGTACAGGCTATGCACCAGGACCCACTGCACATGATACAGATTTTGGGATTGCAATATGGAGATGGGGAATTTTTGGTTCTGCCGGATCCTGAATATCGCCTGGAATTTGTAGGAGACAGTATTACCAGTGGAGAGGGAACTATGGGGCCGGTAGGTGAGGAAGACTGGATCAGTGCGTTCTTCTCTGCGGAAAATACGTATCCCCGTATGGTATCGGATGCGCTTTCTGCGGAATATCGTGTGGTGTCCCAGAGTGGCTGGGGAATCGTCACCGGCTGGGATGGCATTGTAGAGAATAAGATTCCTCCCTATTATAAACAGGTCTGCGGATTGCTTACCGGGGAGCGAAATGCTTCGCTGGGAGCACTGGAAGACTATGATTTCAAGGCATGGCAGCCGGATGCCGTGATCATTAATCTGGGAACCAACGATGCCACAGCAATCCAGTCCGCAGCGGAACTGGTAAGAGAATGGGCAGGAACCCGTGACATAAAAGAAGTCAAAAAGATCCTGACTACAGCAATCCGAGATTTCCTGAAAGCTGTGCGTGACTGCAATCCTGAGGCACAGATCATCTGGGGCTATGGTATGCTGGGAGACAATTTCCTGCCCGTCATCCGTGAAGCGGTGGAAACCTACGCGGAACAGACTGGCGATACCAGAATCCACTTTTTACAACTTCCCAACACCACACCGGACACCGTAGGCAGCCGCCTGCATCCCGGAGTGAAAGCTCATCGCAAAGCAGCACAGGTGATAGAAAAGTATTTGCTGGAACTTTTTAAACAATAAATTTATAAAATCTTAAGGAATATGTGCCGAAAAATGTGACAACTCCGGATTAAACTGGGACTCAAAGAAAGCAATTAACTCTGGGGGGCAGCAATATGACACAGGAGAATCGTTCGAGCAGACAACCGGATCTGGAAATGATACAGGTGCGAAGAAATCCGTATCTGGTGGATTACCGGACTGGAAAAAATATAGTCAGACACGTAGGAAGACGTGTAGGACAACCGCAAGACAGACAGACCGGAAGATACGCCGATCAATCACGAAGCAATCATACCGGAGGACGCACAGAACGGTCACAACATAGCATATCGGCAATGCCGCAGGAAGGCGGAAGGAAGAAATCACATCCGCAGTATTCGACGACAGCACAGCAGAAAAACAAGGCCTGGCGGCAGGAGCAGGGTCATCCGGGCAATGCATATGAGCAAAATGTTTACAAAGACAATGCTTACAGCACCCGCGTCAGACAACGCCGGGTCAGAGCCGAGAGGCAGCGCCGCCGCAGACAGGCAAGAATCCGCAGATATATTAAGATTTCCCTGCTGTGTGCCAGCATTCTTGCAGGAATCTTTATGTTGAAAAATTTGTTGGAAGTACCTGCCAGCACTGCGGAAGCCAGTACTCCTGTGGAAGTTGCGGCAGAAGCTGTGCAGCGGATCGAAAAACAGATCGGGGAGACCACGGGAACCCGGATCCAGGGACTTCCGGCGGATGTATATGCAGCACATCCCAACTGGACAGAAGATTTTCTCACCGTGAATGAATATTCCAGACCGGGAGATCCCCTGACGGAAGTGAAAAATATTTTTGTACATTACACGGCGAATCCTGGGACCAGCGCGGCCCAGAACCGCAGCTACTTCGAACAGCTGAAAGACAATCATGAACGCAGTGCCAGTGCCCATTTTATCATTGGCTATGATGGCGAGATCCTTCAGTGCGTTCCTCTGGACGAGATCGCCTATGCAGTACAGACCCGCAATGAGGATTCTATTTCTATCGAATGCTGCTACAAGGCGGACAACGGCCAGTTTACTCAGGAGACCTATGATTCTCTGATCAAATTATTGAAATGGCTGACTGATGCCTATGACCTGCAACCCGATGACATCTTGCGCCACTATGATTGTGGCGGAAAGAAATGTCCCATTTACTATACGGAGCATGAAGATGCCTGGAACAAACTGAAAGAAGACGTGAAAAACCTATAGAGAATTGCGAACGGAGGAACTTTTTTCCAAAAGGAAAAGGTTCCTTTTCGTTAGTCTTGTTTTACGAAAACAAGTTTGCTAGAATAGAACGGTAATAAGCAACAGACAAGGCCTTGCGGGGCAGAAATGAGGAGTAACATGAATTTATTATCACCTTCAATTCTTTCGGCGGATTTATGGAAACTGGGAGAGGATATCAAAGCTGTGGAAGGAGCAGGGGTCCCCTGGCTGCATGTAGACGTGATGGACGGATTGTTTGTACCGTCGATTTCCTACGGTATGCCGGTATTAAAAGCTGTCAGATCCCACACGGATATGTTTCTCGATGTGCATCTGATGATCGAGAAGCCGGAACGTTATGTGGAAGAGTTCGCTGCCTGTGGTGCGGACCTGGTGAATTTTCACCTGGAAGCCACAGAAGATGTGGAGGGATGCATTGAAAAAATACATGCCACAGGCAAAAAGACCGGCACCACCATTAGGCCCGACACTCCGGCAGAGGCAGTGGAACCTTATCTGGAACTGGTGGATCTGGTGCTGGTAATGACTGTGGAGCCCGGATTCGGCGGACAGAAGCTGATCCCGGAGTGCCTGGATAAGGTACAGGTGATCCGGAAAATGATCAACGATAAGGGGCTGTCTACCGATCTGGAAGTAGACGGTGGTATCAATCTGGACAATGTAGCATTTGCCATGGAAAAAGGAGCCAATGTCATTGTAGCCGGTTCCGCTGTATTTAAGGATGATATTGCAGCCAATGCAAAGGCATTTCTGAATAGATTACAATAGTTCAAAAGAATGTCTGACGGTGAAATTACGGAGCGGCCGATAACCAAGCCGGAAGACGGACAAGGAGGAACGAAGGATGGAATTACAGATATTGCATGCGATTCAGGGGATCCATCAGGAATGGCTGACAGAGATCCTGCGTTTTTTTACTACGATCGGAGAAAGCGGTCTGGTATGGATCGTCATTGCGATTGTGCTGACATGCATTCCGAAGACCCGGAAATGCGGTCTGACCATGATAATCGCCATGGCAATCACCTATCTTGTGGGAAATTTGTTCCTGAAAAATGTGATCGCGAGACCCCGCCCCTGTGCGGTGGATACCAGAGTGACATTGAAAATTCCGTTCCCTTCGGAGTATTCCTTCCCCTCGGGACATACTTCCAATGGTTTTGCCGGAGCGGTGACCATTTTCAGTTATTATCGTAAGGCGGGTATTTTAAGTCTGCTTATGGCAGCAGTCATTGCCTTTTCCAGACTTTATTTCTTTGTCCACTATCCCACGGATATTCTGGGCGGCATGGTACTGGGAACATTGGATGCAGTACTGGCAGTTTACATAGTAAAACGTCTGGAAGACCGGGCAGATGCGAAGACCGTATCAGACAACGATAAGACGGGACACAGGTAGGAAAAGCAGCACTATAGAAGCAGGGATCTGACAGGAAACGATATGGACAGAAAGGGCAGAAATTTCGATGAACAGCAAAACGTTATGGAATGATAACTGGTATTTTGCAAAAACAGCATTGGGTGTGAATTGGGAAGACAGAACTCTCTGGGAGCGGGAGATGCAGCCGGCAGACTTGCCTCACGACTGGCTGATCTATGATACGAAGAACCTCTATGAAGACAGTATCGGCTGGTATCGGAAGAAATTTGTGTATTCCACGTCCGGAACAAAGTGTGGCGAACGTGTCATTTTGCGCTTCGAAGGTGTTTACATGGATTCTTCCATCTATATAAACGGCGTGTGCCTCGGTGACTGGAAATACGGCTACTCCACCTTTGACTGGGACATTACGGATCATCTGCGTGAAGGTGAAAATGAAGTTGTTCTCCGGGTAACCTTTCAGGCACCAAACAGCAGATGGTACAGCGGTGCCGGAATCTACCGTGATGTCTGGATGATCCGTCTGCCTGAGACACATATTCCGCTGGACGGTATCTATACCTCCTCCGTGGAGACGGAAAACGGCTACGATCTGACCATCGATACGGAACTGGAATGGGGAGCAATCACTGAGAATTATGAACTGGAATATTGCTTGCATTATGCCGGGGACAGTAAAAGCTCCGCAGAAACAGCAAGCAGGGAGATTTTCTGGGTAAAACAGCCCCTTGACGGTGGACAGGAGAAGACATCTGTGACGATTCCTGTGGACAATCCGAGGAAATGGGACATTACGGATCCTTACTTGTATGAGCTGCAGGTATGCCTGTGGAGAGACATGTTGCGGGAAAACGGTAGTGCGGAGACGATCGGTAACAGTGCATCACAGAGAACAGAACAACAACCGGTGCAGGAGACCAACAGCCGGGAACTATGTCAGGAAGAACATCTTCGCATCGGTTTCCGCACCATGCAATTTGATCCTGTCAGGGGCTTTTTATTAAACGGCAGAAAAGTGCGCCTGAACGGTGCCTGCGATCACCATGACCTCGGAGCACTGGGAGCGGCTTTTCACAAAGAAGCCATGCGCCGGAAATTTGAACTCATGCGTTCCATGGGTGTCAATGCTGTGCGGACTTCCCACAATATGCCCGCTGTGGAACTGATGGAACTGGCGGATGAGATGGGATTTCTGATCGTATCCGAAGCGTTCGATATGTGGGAGATGGCAAAGAATCCTTATGATTATGCCAGATTTTTCAAGGAATGGATGGAGAAGGATGTACGCAGCTGGATCCGCAGAGATCGCAATCATCCTTCCGTTATCATGTGGAGCATTGGCAACGAGATTCCGGATACCCATGCGGATGCCCATGGACAGGAGATCACCCGTAGCCTCCTTGCAGCAGTCAGAAAGTGGGATTACCGGAAGGTGGCACCGGTGACGATCGGTTCCAATTACATGCCCTGGGAAAATGCCCAGAAATGTGCGGATATCGTGAAAGTGGCGGGCTATAACTACGCGGAAAAATATTATGCGGAACACCATGAAAAGCATCCGGACTGGATCATCTACGGAAGTGAGACTTCCTCTGTGGTACAGAGCCGAGGGGTGTATCATTTTCCGTTGGAGAGGGCGAATCTGATCGAAGCGGACGAACAGTGTTCTGCGTTGGGCAACAGTACTACCAGCTGGGCGGCGAAAAATACGGAATACTGTATCACTATGGACAGAGATACCCCTTATTCCTGTGGTCAGTTCATCTGGACAGCCATTGACTATATCGGTGAGCCGACCCCTTATCAGACGAAAAACAGCTATTTCGGACAGATGGATACGGCGGGATTTCCCAAAGACTCCTACTACGTCTTCCGTTCGGAATGGACGGATGGGAAAAAAGATCCCATGATCCATGTATATCCCTACTGGGATTTTAATCCGGGACAGCAGGTGGACGTGCGGATCACCAGCAATGCTCCGGAGGTGGAACTGTTCGTAAACGGAGTGTCACAGGGAAAACAGCAGATCGATCATCAGAAAGGAACGGTATTGCAGCCTTCCTGGAAAGTACCGTATGCGCCCGGCAGTATCTGTGCCGTGGCATACGACGAAACGGGTAGGGAGATAGCCAGACAGGAGAGACATTCCTTCGGCAACACAGATCATTATGTATTAAAAGCAAATAAATCAGCCTTGCATGCTGACGGCGAGGACATGATCTTTGTGGAGATCTCAGCGGAGGACCGGGACGGATATCCTGTGGAAAATGCCTCCGATTATGTGAGAGTGACCGTGGAAGGTGCTGGAAGACTGGTGGGACTGGACAATGGTGACAGCGCCGATTACGATGCCTACAAGGGAACCGTGCGTAAGTTGTTCCAGGGGAAATTACTGGCTATGATCGCAGCAAAAACTACGCCGGGGGAGATTCGTGTGACTGTGGAGGATGCGTGGGCAGCCACAGTGAACAGCATGACCAATGAAACCGGCACTGGAACAGCAAAGGCAGCTGCCGGGCACCGCACGGCGACAGTGACGTTACAGGCAGTCGAAACACCGATTCGTCCCGGTGTCTGCGCAACAGAAGAAAACAGAGAATATCCGCCCGCCTTTGTGGATCCCGGATTTGTTCCGGTGCGGAAACTGGAAATGAGCGCTCCCTATATGAGATTGACACCGGAGAAGCCGTATGTATTGCTACATACCCGTATCTATCCCATGGAAGCCACAGACCGTAAGCTTCTCTGGAGCATTACTGACGCTTCCGGTATCCCCAGCCCTGTGGCAAAGCTGGAGGAACTGGAAGACGGCGAGAGCATCCGGATCACAGGCGTCAGTGATGGCAGTTTTCAGGTAAGGTGTATGACCTGTAACGGAACAACCAATATTAAAATGATTTCCCAACTTGATTTTGCAGTGGAGGGCATGGGACAGACGTTCCATTCTCCGTATGAGCCGGTGACGGGTATTTCTTATGTCGGAAGTTTTGGCGGAGACGTAAGCCGCGGAGTGGAGAACAGTGCTGGAACGGACAAGGCACAGCCTACCGGACTGGTCTATGAAGCGTTAGACTTTGGTGAATTCGGAAGTGACGAGATCACGCTGTCCATTTTTGCCAACGATAATGATCCCCACCGGATTCAGATATGGAAGGGAGAGCCCGAAGAGAGCGGTTCCGGGACACAGGGAACACTGGTGGGTGAAATAACCTATCAGAAGCCGGGCATCTGGGAAGTCTTCCAGCCGGATACCTTCGTATTGCCCCGGAGATTAAAGGGTGTAACAAAACTGACAATAGTGTCAGAAGATAAAATTTTCCTGAAAGAGTTCCATTTCACCAGACAGGAAAAAGCTTATGCAAGACTGAGTGCTCTCACGGACGGAGTTACCTATGGTGACAGCTTTGTGAGAACCGGGGATGCCGTTGAACAGATCGGCAATAATGTCTCTCTCGAATTTACGGATATGAACTTTGGAGAAGCGGGAACCGATAGCATTGTCATCTGCGGAAGAACTCCTTTACAGCAGAATACGATCCAGCTTAGGTTTACCGATGGAGCTACACAGGTACTTCCCTTCCCGCACAGCGAGGAATATAGGGAACTGCGTTTCCCTCTGGAAAGAGTGACGGGAGAGCAGAATGTGACCTTCGTTTTCCTGCCGGGATGCAATTTTGATTTCAAATGGTTCCGGTTTGAAAAAAACGGATATGAGGAGTAAGCGATAACTATGAGCAAATGGAACAGAAAAATATGGGCAGCAATACTGGTGGTGGGAATGACAGCGTCTCTGACTGCCTGTGGAGGCAGCAAAGGAGAAAACAGCAATGTGTCTGCTGCCGGTACACAGAATGAGACTGCCACCGTACAGGATGAGAGCGCGGACAGTAACACTGACAGCACCGGCAGTACCACGGCACTGGTGCAGGACAACCGGGTACTGCAGATCCCGGACGACAACTACCGTACCTACTATGAGCTTTTCGTATATTCCTTCTATGACAGCGACGGTGATGGCATTGGAGATCTACAGGGCGTACTGGAAAAGCTGGATTACCTGAATGACGGTGATGATACCACAGATATGGATCTGGGAATCAATGGTATCTGGCTCATGCCGGTGATGCCCTCCGTCACCTATCATAAATACGATACCACGGATTATGAGAATATCGATCCGCAGTACGGCACTCTGGAAACATTTCAGGAGTTGCTGACGGCCTGTCATGACCGTGGGATCCGTGTGATCCTGGATCTGGCAATGAATCATTCTTCCAGCAGCCATCCCTGGTTCCAACAGGCTGCGGAGTATCTGAAGAGCCTGCCGGAAGGGGCGGAACCGGATAGTTCCGAATGCCCGTACGTGGATTATTACCATTTTTCCAGAGAATACCAGGGCGGGTATGCACAGCTGAATGGAACGGCCTGGTATTATGAAGCGAGATTCTGGGACGGAATGCCGGATCTGAATCTGGAGAATGAGGCGGTACGCCGGGAATTTGAGCAGATCGCGGACTTCTGGCTGGATATGGGTGTGGATGGCTTCCGACTGGATGCGGTGAAAGAGTATGTTACCGGATCCACAGAGGTCAATGTGGAAATTCTAAGCTGGTTCGCGGATTATGTTCATGGCAAAGATCCGGAGAATTATCTGGTGTGTGAATGCTGGACGGATCAGAATACCTATGCCAAATATTATGAGAGCGGCGTGGACAGCATGTTTGATTTTGCTTTTGCCGACAAGTCCGGTATCATTGCCAATGTGATGAACGGTAAGGCATCGGCAACATCTTATGCAAAGAATCTGGAAACAGAGCAGGGCATGTATGCGCAGTACAATCCGGATTATATCAATGCTCCCTTCTACACCAATCATGATATGGGACGCAGTGCAGGCTACTATGCCGGGGAGAATAGCGAAGCTCAGACGAAAATGGGCAATGCCCTTAATCTCTTAATGAATGGCAATGTATTCCTCTATTATGGGGAAGAACTGGGCATGAAGGGCTCCGGCAAAGACGAGAACAAACGGGCCCCCATGTACTGGAACAAGGACGGCAATGCGGAAGGCATGTGTAAGGGCCCGGCAGATATGGATGATTTCCGGATGAAATTTGACAGTTTGGAAGAACAGCAGGAGGATCCCGATTCCATCTATAATTATGTGAAACAGGTGATCCGTGTCCGCAACCAGAACCCGGTGATCGCCAGAGGCACCACCGCTTATCTGGAGCAGTATTCCGGTGAACAATGCTTTGCCCTGACAAGAAGCTATGAAGGCAGTAACTTATTATTGTTGGGAAATACCTCTGCGGAGGCTGTGAGCGTGGATCTGACCGGACTTACCGTAGGAGGCACCACAGCGGAGGAACTGGTACTGCTGGGGGAACTTTATACCGGAGAAGAGATCGCGGAGCGTGCCGGTACTGTAGTTACGCTTCCGGCTTATTCGATCCTGATCCTGGGAGAAGAATAAGACGAGCAAAACAGAATACAGGAACAAAAACAGGTCTGTGGGCGAACCCTACAGACCTGTATGCTTTCTTACAAAATCTTCAAATTCGTTTACCGGTAGCGGCTTCGAGAAGTAGTAACCCTGAATATCATCACAGTGAAGATTCTTCAGAAACTCTACCTGATCCGAAGTTTCTACACCCTCTGCGGTAATAGTCATACCGAAGCTCTGCAGCAGCTGCGTGATGTGCAACAGCAGCTTTTCACCGTTCCGGTCACCAATGTAATCGATCAGACTCTTATCCAGCTTGATTGTATCGAAATGCATGACATTCAGCGAAGACAGAGAAGAATATCCGCTTCCAAAATCATCCAGCAGTAGAGTAAATCCCGCTTCATGGAACTGCTCGATCAGGGAGGAGATATCACTGTTATTAATGGTAGCACTCTCGGTGATCTCCAGCGGAACATATTTCGGATCCAGCTGGAAAGAATTCAAAAGCTCCCGGTACTTATCTACCACATTGCTGTAGTATAGGCTGACTCTGGAAATATTTACAGAAATCGGATACAATTTTGCTCCAGCCTGCAGCCATCTCTGCTGTTGTGCGCACACCGTGCGGAACACATATTCATCCAGCGTTGTGATATTACCGTTTTTCTCAAATAATGGAATGAACTTGCCGGGAGAGAGCATGGTGCCGTCGGGGCGCTTCCAACGGATCAGAGCCTCCGCACCCAGAATGTTTCCGGTGACGGGGTCTACTTTCGGCTGATACCACAGCTGGAATTCTCCGTTCTTCAGGGCATCTTCGAAGACATCTTCCATCAGACGATCCTCGGAGAGCTGTTTGATATCCAGCTCATCATAAAAAGCATAATGCCTGGTACGTTTTCCTTTTATCGGATACATGGCCTGTACAGCCTTGCCGTAATTCTGTTCGATTTCCTTATGATCGGCGGTCTCATAGATGCCGCACAGTGGGAACAGTTTCGGAATATTAAGCTTTGTGGACAAATTGGAAATATCCTGACACAGGCACTCCAATCTGGGTTCTAAGGTACACCGGTCATTATCCCGCAGGAACAGGATGAACCGGTCTGCATTGATGTGGGCAGAAAATTCACCCAGATGTGTACCGGTTTGCAGGAGCTTCCATACTTCCAACAGTGTTTCGTCACCCTTGGCCACACCACAGGTATTATTGATCAGCTTGAAATCCTGAAGATCCAGGGCAACATAGAAGCCGCTGTCTCCGCCTCGGTGGGATAATTTCTCCTTGAAGCAGGCAAAATTATCACCATTTGTCAGAGGATCCACATAAGCCAGACGATATAACTGCCTGCGCCGTGTCCGGATACTGTGCACAAAAGCAAAAGTACCGACTCCGGCGATCACAATGATCAGCAGGATCAGCAGCCGCACCTGAAACAATATCGGAGCGGAACGACTGGAAAGTACCTGATCGGGAACAATAGTCAGGGCGAACCACTGTCTGTCGCTGCGGAGATTGTCCATTGCAGCCGCATAGTAATAATACTTCTGACTGCCTCCGTAGAAATGACCACCGCTGGAAGAAGAACTCTGAAGCAGCGTATGCAGATCCTGCAAGGGCTGGTCGTTACGGGCATCCTGAGTCAGATAATCGGATATCCGGTCGGCTTCCTGCAGGGAAGCCGGTGCATTGGAAGATGTGGCGATCAGGTCACCGTCCTGATTTACCAGACAGCTGAAGCCCTGATTATTAAAGGATTGTACGCTTAAAACTTCTTCAAAATGCTGGTTCCGATAGGTGGCAAATAAAACACCGATAATGGAATCACTCTGATCATACACAGGAATGCTGAATACATTGATGGGTTCCGGAGTACCGAGGCGATCCTGGAGGGTATTGGTAATACCAGGAAGTCCCTGCATACCATCCTTAAAAAAATCTCTGCTGGACAGATCCTGTACATAGCCATCGGTGCTTATCACCTGACCGTCCGGTGAGACGAAACCGATCCGTTTAAACTCATAGGTGGAGACAAAAGATCCCAACTGTGCAGCAATGGATTTTGCATTGACTGCATCCGGGGAAACGCTGATCGCATCGGCAAGGCTGTATAATAAGTTGAAGTTTTCACGGAGCTCCTGTTGTACGATCAGGGCGTTCTGCGTGGCAACATCCCGGAGAGTGGACTGTACTTCTTCCTCTGTATCCTGTGTGATCTGGGCAGAACTCCACATAACTGTGGAAATTACCAGCACCAGAGCAATGCTCAGAATGATCAAGGCCTGTTTTGGTAATTTACTTTTTTTCATTTTATATCCTCTTATGTATGTTATAAAAATTACCTTATATAATATACCATTATACACATTTACGATTGCATGGCAACAAAAACTGCATTGACAGTCCGGATTTCCTGTGCTACTGTAAGAATACGCAAATGCAATGAGGAAGAGAGTATTTATCATAGAAGTTTTACAGAGAACATTCCGTAAGGCTGAGAGGAATGGAACGGACAGATAGAGAAGATGGCTTCTGAGCGGCGCACCGAACGGATACCGGGGAGAATAGGAACGGTAGAAGCAAGGCTGCGACAGGATCCGCCTGTTACAGCGGATAGGGTTACGGACCCGAAGAGGTCTGTACTGTGAGGTACAGGCGAAGAGAAGTGGTAACACGAGATAACGCTCGTCTTCTTGAAGAACATAAGGTTCTTTGAGGAGACTTTTTTATTGCAACAAGGTCACAAGTCAAAAATTACGATGTGCTTGCACAAGAGTAATTTTATGACTTGATGACCTGCCCCGATATGAGCATAAAAGTGGAGCGT
>ERZ779654.1067-NODE-1067-length-14035-cov-5.410157_pt1 | contig 14035 bp, 9 predicted proteins | sample MGYA00511075_ERZ779654 | MGnify/ENA primary metagenome ERZ779654 (study PRJEB29588, sample SAMEA2155636) | human gut metagenome | biome: human gut; feature: human-associated habitat; material: faeces | place: Denmark | collected 2008/2010 ...
ATACTATTATCGGTTGAGGCTCCATCAATAATAATATGTTCAAAATCCTTAAAGGATTGTTTTTTCCATATACTTTCTAGAGTTTTCTCTAAGCCCTGAGCGTCATTTCTGTTAATTGTGATTATGGATAGTTGTGGCGTATTGTTTAGGTTCATTTCTATTGTTTTGGTTTATGATGATTGTTGTTGGTTGATTGTATATTAGTGTGCTATAATCATGTGAAAATTCTGTTTTTTGTGCCTACAGGAGTCTCTAAGGATTTTCTCTATGATAATTATTCCTGCATTTTTTTTTGCAAAAATAGTGATTTATGCGTAATAATATATGTTCAGTGATTAGAAAAATGAATAAAGTTTGGATAATTTATGTGATATCTATATATGTTTAAAATAAAAAAGATAAACAAAAAAAGAGAAATAAAATCTTTTTTTCAATTGTATAGTCTATCTTTGTACGAAAGAATCCTAAACCTTTTATTTTTATTTACTTATGGGCATATTTGAAAATCGATCACTCGTAAGCAGTGATAGACTGAAGCGATTGTTGCTTTTTGTATTGTTTTTGTTATCTGGACTAATGTTGTTAGTTGGATGTCATGAAGATCAAAAGGAAGAAGCTGTATCTTCAATTTATAAAGAAGATAATCTGAGATATGAAGATAGTTTAAAACGATATTTGCGAAACACTTATCCCTCTGTTATAAATAAAGTATCTGTAACAGAATCCTCTATTGAAATTGTGGGTAACTGTGTGGGTGAAGGGCATTTTTATTTGGGTGAGATCCCTCCTTATTTGGATGTTACAAAGATAGACAAGGCCCCATATAAGGTAGAGTTGACTGAAGCATCGTTTAGTATCGTATTAGATCGTTTTATTGAAAGGGAAGGTGTTTTATATGATCGGTTATTGTCAAAATGGGCTATTTTCCAAATGGCAGATTTAACAGACCAATTGGTGTCTCATGCACGACGACATGCGGATGAAATTTGGGCGTATCAACATTTATCTCCTATTACATTGACTTCTAAGAAAGGATTGGGAGGTCTTACTGCAAATTCGTTTATATCAGATTTAAGTTTGTTGGGTATTAGTAGTGCTACAATTAATGTTTGTATAACTCATTTTATGCATCTTACTCCCAAAGCAGGAGATATAGAACATCTGTATGGAGGAAAAACGTATTATATGGATGAAGAGTATCTCAATAATACTTTAGACAAAGTTTTATTAGAAGCAACAAAAAAAAGGAATATCTCCGTTGCGGCAATTATTTTAATTGATCCAGCTTCACGGAGTGTAGATACGGGAATTGGAGAATTATTACAGCATCCGGATTATAGTGAAGGAACTTACACGATGCCTAATATGACAACTTTGGAGTCGGTAAATTGTTATGCTGCCGCACTTGATTTTTTAGCTAAACGGTACTGTAGATCAGATAATCGCTATGGACGTATCTCTCATTGGATTATGCATAATGAGGTTGATGGTGGGCTCTCGTGGACGAATATGGGGGTGAAGCCTGTTACTATCTTTTCGGATACTTATATAAAGTCTATGTGTATGTGCTATAATATTGTGCGTCAGTATGATGAACATGCAGAGGTGTTCGCTTCTTTTTCACATTCGTGGACTGATATTTCTAATGTGGGATGGTATACTAGTAAAGAAATTGTTGATTTGTTGAATACTTATAGTCGGATTGAGGGAGACTTCCAATGGGCTATGGCATATCATAGTTATGCGCAATCATTATTTAATCCTTGTACATGGCTCGACCCGGATGCAACTTACTCTATGGATACAAAGTATATAACATTCAAGAATTTAGAGGTGTTGAATAAATGGGCTTTGTCTAAAGAAAATAAGTATAAAGGGACTGTTAAGCGTTCTGTATGGCTTTCAGAGGCAGGTGTAAATTCTCCTACATATTCAGATGAGGATTTTCAGAAACAGGCAGCAGGTTTTGCTTACGCATGGAAAAAGATAAATGCATTAGAAGGCATAGACGGAATACAATGGCATAATTGGTTCGATCATCCAGGTGATGGGGCTTGCTTGGGGTTGCGTAAGTATCTGGATGAAACTTATAATGGAGAGGCAAAGCCAGTCTGGTATGTCTATCAAAAAGCAAACACAGAGGAAGAGGATGAATATTTTGAACAGTTTCTATCCGTAATTGTGATTTCTGATTGGAATATTATTGAAAAATTTTAAATTATCTGCATTATTAACTAAAACTGAAATTATGAAAATGTTAAGATTTTCTTGTGTTAAAAGGCTGGAATACGTTGTGAGGCGTTGTATTATGCCGTTTTTAATACCATTTTTAATTGTGAATGTGATTTCTTGTGGTGATGATTTTGTGGAAGACACTGGAGGAGGTTCTATACCTCCTGAAGAGATCATAATTCCTCCTGTTTATATGCTATTAGATGGTCCATATAAATCAGGGGTAGTTTTAACTCGAAATGAGGATGATAGTTATATTATAGAAACTATTGATGGAGATCCGTGGGTTACGGGTGGCCGATTTAAAGAAGACATTCCAGAGGAATGTAATGTGCTTGAGTTTGAATACCAGACAATGCTGGGTATAAGTAATCTAGAACTCTTTTTCGCAGATGCTAAAACTAATATTGATGCTTCTCATAGCATGAGTGCAGGGGAAGTTCCGGGTACTGAAACATGGAAATCTTTTAGCGTGCGTTTAAAACAATATCGTAAAGATTTTGATTGGGGGGAAATGGGTGATTATTTGCGGATAGATTTGGGTAATGTTCCTGATAATACGATACAAATACGTAATATATGTCTGCGTGTAATGAATGAGGAGGAAAGGAAGGAAGAGGAGGAAGAAGATAATGAAATTCTCAATAAGGAAAAATATGAGCAAAATATAAAAGATTATCTAAATAAGGATTATAATTGCCATGTGACCGATATCGCCGTCGGAAAGGAGACAATTAGTGTCCGAGGAAACTATCAGGGGGATGGAGTTTTCTTTTTAGGGGAAATACCACCTTTTGTTGATATGTTTAAAGCAAAAAAGATAGAATCTATATATAAAACAGTTTTGTCACAGAATTCTTTTGAAATCCATTTGAATCGTTATGCGGCTATTGGTGGTTATCAGTATGATCGTTTATTATCTAAGTGGGCAATATTTAAGGAAGGAGTAGAAAAAGATGAACAAGTATCTCATGCTCGTTATGTGGGGGCAGATGGAATTTATGTAAAACAAAATGTTGGAGCTATTCCATTAAAGTCTAAAAAAGGATTGGGGGGACTTATAAATCATGAGTTTCTTGCATCAGATTTAGATGAATTAGGAATCAGCAGTGCTACAATAAATATTCCTATTACAAATTTTATGCATCTTTCTCAACAGTCGGGAGATATTCCATATGTGTATGGGGGAGTAACTTATTATTTTAATGAGGAGTATCTTAGAAGTGCATTTGATGTGGTATTAGAACAAACTAGCCAGCGCAATATTTCTGTTGCTGGTATTTTGTTGGTTTCTCCTGAAGGAGATGCCGGAGAACTTCTGAAACATCCGGATTTTAATGGCATAGCTCCTTATACTATGCCTAATATGACTACTATAGAGTCTACGCAATGTTATGCTGCTGCGCTTGATTTTCTGGCACAAAGATATAGTAAACCTGGTATGCGTATTGCGCATTGGATTATTCATAATGAGGTAGATGGAGGTAGCCATTGGACGAATATGGGGGATAAACCAATTGCTACATTTATGGATACGTATCTTCGTTCAATGCGTATGTGTTATAATATTGTACATCAATATGACCAGAATTCAGAGGTCTTTATTTCTTTCTCTCATGGATGGAATATTGCTGCTGGGGGCGGTTGGTATAAGGTCAGAGATATGCTTGACTTTATGAATCTGTTTTGTAAAGCAGAGGGAGACTTCTTTTGGTCATTGGCATGCCATAGTTACCCGGCTCAATTGGGGAATCCTTGTACTTGGGATGATGCTCAAGCTACTTTTTCTATGGATACAGAATATGTGACATTGAAGAACCTTGAAGTATTGGATAAATGGGTTAGTATCCCACAAAACCAATATAAGGGAGGCATCAGGCGTTCTGTGTGGCTTTCAGAGGCTGGAACATGTTCTCTAAGTTATGCGGATAAGGATTTGCAGAATCAAGCTGCAGGGTTTGCTTTTGGGTGGAAGAAGATCAATGCCTTGGAAGGTATTAATGGAATCCAATGGCATAGTTGGTTCGATCATCTGGGTGATGGTGCTCGTTTAGGATTACGTAAATACAATGATGCGGAATATCAGGGGGAAGCTAAACCGGTATGGATGACTTATCAAAAAGCTGGTACTGATGCAGAAAATGAGTACTTTGAACAATACTTGCAGCGGATTGGTATTGATAGTTGGGAAGGTATCATTCAGAAGATTCCATAATGTTTATTATTGGGGACTATATTGCTAGATATTGTAGTGTAAGTAGTTGGCTATTTCTGTTCTTATTTTTTGATGCCTCTGATGTTTTCTTATAAATTATGTGGTTTATATGGGAGCAAGGATATGATAGATATAGAGATATTGCTGAATGAAACCTGCAGCTTTTCTAAAAAATGCTAGTTTTATTCGGCAATTTACTCTATATTTGTCTGTATAACCCCAAAACAAGAAATGATGGATACACTTTATAGGTCATACCGGATGTTGCTTAGCAACATATCTACTGATTTTATCCGTTATCTCCATGATGAGATAGAGTGGAGTAGTAGGCTTATTGCTATTTTAGGTTCACGTGGTGTTGGCAAAACAACTATGCTCTTGCAACATATCAAGTTGTATGATAATATTGACGAGACCCTGTTTGTGACGGCTGATGATTTATATTTTGCAGAACATAAACTGTTTGATCTGGCGATGGACTTCTATCAGCATGGAGGAAAAAAACTCTATATTGACGAAATACATAAGTATGCTGGTTGGGCTCGGGAGATAAAGAATATATATGATCTGATTCCCAAACTGCAAGTCGTGTATACTGGTTCCTCTATATTGGATTTGGAAGTCGGAGAGGCTGATTTGAGTCGTAGAAAGCTGGAATATCGTATGGTGGGGTTGTCTTTCCGTGAATACCTTGCCATTTCGTATGGTTATCATTTACCAGTTTATTCTTTAGAAGATATACTGAAACATAAAGTAGATTTTCCTTATGTCGAGGCGCGTCCTATTTTGTTGTTTAAGGAGTATCTACAACATGGCTATTACCCTTTCTTTCAGGAAAAGGGATATTTGCTTCGTTTACAAAGTATCATTAAGCAGACTTTGGAAAATGATATACCGACTTTTGCGAATATGAATATAGCGACAGCATTGAAATTGAAAAGACTGTTGTATATCATAGCGAAAAGTGTTCCGTTTAAACCTAATTTTACCAAGTTGGCGACTTTGCTTGATATGAATAGAAATACGGTTTCTGATTTGATGTGTTATCTGGAAAAGGCTGGAATAATTAATCAGCTTCGGGCAGAGACGGAAGGTGTCAGACTTTTAGGCAAAGTGGACAAGGTGTATCTGAATAATACGAATTTGGCTTATGCGCTTTCTGACAATACACCGGATATTGGTAACGTGCGTGAAACATTTTTCTTTTCTACTTTGCGAGTTGTTTGTCCGGTAACCACATCAGAAGTTGCTGATTTTACGGTGGGTGGTTATACCTTTGAAGTAGGTGGAAAGAATAAGTCGCAGAAGCAGGTGCATGATGTGGAGAATGCGTATGTTGTGAAAGATGATATTGAGTACGGAATGCGTAATGTGGTTCCTCTCTGGGCATTTGGTTTTTTATATTGAGATAATATGTATATTTGTACGATGTGAACTTAAACAGATTGAAATATGAGTGGCAAGATTTACCCTATCGGTATACAGAATTTTGAAAAAATTCGTAAAGGTGGCTATTTTTATATAGATAAAACAGCATTGGTTTATCAACTGGTGAAAACCGGAAGCTACTATTTTTTGAGTCGTCCGCGCCGTTTTGGCAAAAGTCTGCTTATTTCTACGCTTGAAGCTTACTTTCAAGGAAAGCGGGAACTCTTTGAAGGACTGGCTATGGAGAAGCTGGAAAAAGATTGGGTAAAATATCCTGTATTACATCTTGATCTTAATACGGAAAAATACGATACTCCGGAAAGTTTGGAGAATAAACTGAATGGGGCGTTGGTGGAATGGGAGAAGATATATGGCGAAGAGCCCTCGGAGAAATCTTTAGCGATGCGTTTTGAGGGGATTATTAAGCGTGCCTGTCAGCAAGAGGGGCAAAGTGTGGTGATCCTAGTGGATGAGTATGATAAGCCGATGCTGCAGGCTATTGGTGATGATGTTTTGCAAAAGAGTTTCCGCAATACATTGAAAGCCTTCTACGGCGCATTGAAAAGTCAGGACGGCTGTATCAAGTTTGCTTTGTTGACGGGAGTTACCAAGTTTGGTAAAGTCAGTGTATTCAGTGATTTGAATAACCTGAATGACATTTCAATGTGGAATAAGTATATAGACATTTGTGGTGTGAGCGAACAGGAACTATACGATAATCTGGATGCCGAACTTCATGAATTTGCCAATGTGCAGGGAGTGACGTATGAAGAGATATGTGTCCGGTTGAAAGAAATGTATGATGGTTATCATTTCACGCACAATTCCAAAGGAATGTACAATCCCTTCAGTCTGCTTTTGGCTTTTGATAGGAATGAGTTTAAAAGCTACTGGTTTGAAACAGGTACTCCCACTTATTTGGTGGAATTGCTGAAGAAACACCATTACGACCTTCATCGGATGGCTCATGAAGAAACCGATGAACAGGTACTGAACAGTATAGATTCTGAATCTACCAATCCTATTCCGGTAATCTATCAGAGCGGGTACCTTACCATTAAAGGGTATGATGAGCGTTTTGGAATATATCGTTTAGGTTTTCCTAATCGTGAAGTGGAAGAAGGGTTTGTCCGTTTTCTGCTTCCTTATTATGCGAACGTGGATAAAGTAGAATCTCCCTTTGAAATTCAGAAATTCGTTCGTGAGGTACGTGCTGGTGATTACGAATCTTTTTTCCGTCGTCTGCAAAGTTTCTTTTCTGATATTCCATACGAGCTTGCCCGCGAATTGGAATTACATTATCAGAATGTACTTTATATCGTGTGTAAACTGGTAGGCTTTTATGTAAAAGCGGAATATCATACGAGTGAAGGCCGTGTGGATATGGTATTGCAAACTGATAAGTTCATTTACATCATGGAATTTAAACTGAATGGAACGGCAGAAGAAGCTTTGCAGCAGATAGAGGATAAACATTATGCCCGACCATTTGAAACGGATTCACGAAAACTTTTTAAGATTGGTGTGAATTTCAGTGCTCAAACAAGAAATATAGAGAAGTGGTTGGTCGAAAATTGAACTGCCTGCGCCGGAAATAAGATATTCATTTCTCATATTCTCATAGATTTGATTTAAATAGCAGATAATTAATAAAGTAAGCTATGAGAAATACTTTTAAAATTGGTATTTCTCATAGTTTTATTCGCAAATAGACCTTGATTTGGCTTATTTCTCATACCTGTTGAACTCATTTCTCATAATGTCCCGGTGTTGGTATATAAATAGGCTGTGTGGGCTTACCTATATTCTGTAAGTTGCCTTTTGCTTTTAGACGACGGATTTGCCTACTGGCCATACTTTGAGTGAAACTGCAGAGCGACTGCATATTACTACGGGTTAATACAGGATGAGTTGCAAAATAGGCAGTAAGTTTCTTGTCGATCTCTTCTTCTGAAAGAGAAGCCGAATGTGGCTTGTATTTTGAACGTCGTAGATGAGTGCTCATGCACAAACCTTTTAAATCTCTATCAGCTTGGAAGTTAATGGACTTAAGTTTCACTTTGTCAGCACGAGTGGTAAGCGAGTGCACGGGCTCGGTAGCTTGCAATGTAATCTGGAAATAGCCGATTCCATCCAGATGTACTCGTTCTCCCTCGCACAGATGGTTGCCCATGCATCTGCTCAATTCCATTAACATGGCTTCTACCTCTGCTTTCCCGAAAGTAGTTGCCATGTGGATTTCTCTTGCCAGCTTTTGAGTGGTCACATGTTGAAAATTAACCACCCGTGGGTGGTAACTAGGTTCTTCCCCTTCTTTTTCCGGTTGGGGATTCTTATAAAACTCGAATTGTATTGCCATCTTTGTTTTAATTTAATGGTTATTTATATGTTATGTACTGATGCTCTTAGTGTATCTTGCTTTTATTCTTTTATTATTCAACCGCCATCCTGATTGTTCCACTACAGTGAACGGTTCTTTTCACTCTAGTAGACAGAACTTTTTACTGTAGTGAACAGGCCTGTGCACTCTAGTGGAACGATTGGGATGCTCTTTCAAAGATACGACATTATTTGGTGAAAAACAAGTAATTAACTAGTTGTTTACATGAAAGAAATAGCTAGATGTTTTGTAAGATAAGCTTGGTGGGTAAATAGGAGAATAGCTGTATCTGACTATGAGAAATAACCTGAAAGAGTATGAGAAATAGCGGTTTTTTGAAGGAAATTGATGAGGAAAGTATGAGAAATACCTGTTCTAAAAATGTTTCTCATAATGTAATTCTTTGATTACGAGTGCTTTATCTGGAATCTATGAGAATGTGAGAAATAAAATTGAAAAATCTGGTTCTTCGTCAAATTTGGTGGTAATCTCTTTTTTATTTCAACTGTCTTCTTCTTTCTTAATCCTATTAAAAGTTGTAGATATGTTTGCTTTTTAGTAACTTTAAAGACACCACATCATTAAGAGTTACAATGCAACAAGTCATATCTACAACGTACAAATATACATCAAAAAAAGAAAATGCTCCTACAAATAGGGGATTATTCCATGATTTCAGATTCAGTCTTGGCTACGATAATCTGCAACAAGATGGTATCTCTGAAGCTGTTGGCTCATTGACGGTCTTTCTACATACGGCTGGCAAAGGGGCTTCCTGTCCTTATTGCGGACATTTCAGTCACCGATTGCACAGTTACTACTCCCGTCATATTGAGGATCTTGAAGTTTACGGTCATACTTTGGAGTTAGTCATCAAGGTTGGCAAATATTATTGTGACAATGTTTCTTGTCCACAAAAAATATTCTGCGAACCGTTGTCTTTTCTGGCTCGTCGGTATGGTAGACGGAGCTATCTTGTTGAGGAACGCATCAGATCGATAAGTTTGGAACTTACTTCCCGAAAGGCCTCTTCTCTTTTGCAACTGTTCCATATAACAGCCAGTAGTTCTTCCTGCTTACGCATCCTACAACAGTGCGGACAACACAATCCTATGCATAATAAAAGTATTTATGTAGGTATTGATGATTTTGCCTATAAAAAAGGTAAGGATTATATGAGTGTGGTCGTAGACCAGATGACACACATACCTATTGCTTTGTTAGAGGATAGAAACGGAGAAGCACTTGATAACTGGCTCATCCGGAATCCTCAAATACAATATATAACGAGAGACCGTGGAAGATGTTTCACAGAGGCTATAAACAGAATAATTCCTGGTGTTACACAAATCTGCGACCGATTCCATCTAATCAAGAATATGACGGACACGATGATACCGGAAATAGAGAAAATAATCCGTCAGACCAAGAAAAAGCTCAAATACGAATATCCTGACAGAGACACGGCTTCTTCGTTAATTCTTCAGGACATATTTAACATGGGAGATGTCCGACACAGAGAAAAATTGAAGATATACAGGGAAAGCTTGAACTTAAAAATGCAGGGGATGACCATTGAGCAGACAGCCACACATTTGGGTAAGAAAAGTCGCTACATTTATAAGATTATTCACAACAGAAGAATAGGGGCATACTTGAATGAGCAACAGAAGACAGCTCTTAAATATGTATCCGAACTGGCTACAATCATTAGTGCGGGCTGTATTACTCGAAAAATATTGGCACAAAAAATGGGGAGTAAAATCAGTGGCGCACTTATTGGAAGGATAACATCCAGCTTGCGAAAAAGGTATCAACAAAAGAGGAAGGAAGTCAAGGAGCATAATGAGAGCATTGAAAACAGAAGTAAAATACAGAGAGTTTCACAGAATCAGATACGCAAATACATTCTAAAGGGAGAATCGGATAATCCTAAACTAGCGGAACTGTATAAGTCCTCACCGCAGATTAAAGAACTTTTAAGCGTGTGTCAGAATTTCAGAGATATGATTAATGGGAACACTTATGATAAGGATATTAGAAAGTGGATTGAAAAAGCGAAGGCAACACGGAATATGGCACTGACGAACTTTGCATATGGTATTGAAAAAGACTGGGAGGCAGTACAGGCAGCTATTGATATCCCCTTCAGTAACGGATTACTGGAGGGGACAGTGAATAAAATTAAAGCGGTAAAAAGACAGATGTACAATAGGGCAGGAATTAAACTACTGAGAGCGAAGATTATTTATTCACAATAGAAGAAGTACCACCAAATTTGACGAAGAACCGAAGAATTTCCTTTCTCTCCTCCGATGACGGGTTGCGGCCAGGGATGCGCAAACTCCAGGTGACTTTCAGGTTCATGGAAGCGAACTACAGCTTGTCCGTCTTTCACGTCTATACTTTTCACGCGCAAAATAGCAATCGCCCAGCGTTGATGGACAATCATTTCCAGTTGACCGGCATTTTGTAGTCTATTCGGATTTACACTTTGAGAAACGGGGATCGTTATTGTCTGCTCTTCCGGATTGAAGTCAATCATTCGTTCCAATCCTCCGTCAGGAAATTGCGCAGCTCTTTGAACTTTATGACCGTTCACCCACATTTGCCGGGTTTCGACTCTTCTATTTCCTATTAGGGGAGCCTCTGCCGACCATATCTTCTGCTTTAGCTTTTCAGGAATTGCCGGATGATTACATCCACGCTTCCACCCCGTAACAGCAACTCCACCACTAATCACAGGGTGAGCACCATCTACTGCACAAATCACCGTTGGAGAATCGGGTGTCCCACTATCTTCCGGACGAAGAAACAGAGAATTGCGCTGGGCATAAACGCCCTCTTCCAAACGAATATAAATTCCTCCGGCTACTTCCGGCCGATTCAGTCTACGCCATTCACGAGCCTGCTTGATTGCCCGGTTTAATGTATTAAACGGGGCTTCCTTTGTCCCGGGATTCTTATCATTCCCCTGCAGGGATACATAAATTTCTCCCGCAAAAAGCGAGGGAAACCACCCCAAGAAAATGATAAAAGAAAGATAAATAAAAGTCTTTTTCATGGTACTACCTCAATGTGCTACTTCAATAAAGACGAACACACATCGATTTAGTACTCTATGTAAAGGCAATAGATAGGTTATTCTTACGAATGTTTTACAACATCAAATAGGTTACCGAATAAGACCTATGATAAATTGATAGCAAAAATAACCGCAGACAACGAACTTCAGTAAAGTTCCGAATATAAATCCGAGTAAAGAGCCCACACCTGATTTGAGTGCCTGCGAGAACTCTTTATTTCCTAATAGTTCACCAATCACCGCCCCTAGAAACGGACCGAGAATAATGCCCCAAGGCAAGAAAAGAAGACCGACAAGAGTTCCTATGATACATCCCCAATTACCCCATTTACTACCGCCACTATATTTACTTCCCAGCATCGGAGTGAAATAATCCAATACCTGCAAAACAGCTACAATCAATAACCATACGATTAATTGTGTCGTAGAATATTGTACCTTATCCGTGAAGTGCAGAATGACCAACCCCACATAAGCAATAGGCGGACCGGGAAGAAACGGCAGAATACAACCTGCTAACCCGGCTATCATACAAAGGGCACTAATTACAATCAAAATAATGTCCAACATAGTCTGTTCTTTTTTTAGTTCTGCACAAAAATACAGTATCTTTCAATATATACAAGCTAACCTCGAGAATTATTTCCGCCACTTCACTGCTGTTTCAGAATAGCTTTGTCAGGGCTGCAGTTCTTTGTGTGAATGAGTTTTTCCAATACTTTTTTGAGGATGCCTCGTACCCAACAAGAACTTTTACTATCTTTGTGTCGTTAACGCTATTAATAAGCAAGTTATAAAAAAGAAATCAGCAGGAGGACAGAAGATGGATCCAATGGAATATATAGTACCCAACAGAAAGCGTTTACCTTACGGTATGATGAACTTCGCAGTCATCCGCCGCGAAGACTATTATTATGTAGACAAAACCCGCTTCATTCCTATGATAGAGCAGGCAGACCGGTTCTTTTTCTTCATCCGTCCCCGCCGCTTCGGCAAAAGCCTCACGCTGAACGTACTGCAACACTACTACGATGTGCGTACCCGCGATAAGTTCAACGACTTATTCGGCGACCTCTACATCGGGAAGCATCCCACAGCAAACCGCAACAGCTATCTGGTGCTTTACCTTAACTTTTCAGGTATCACCGGCGAACTGAACGATTATCGAAAAGGACTGGATGCACATTGCCAAATCCGCTTCGACTTCTTCTGTGAAGTCTATTCCGACCTCCTGCCACAAGGTATCAGAGAACGATTGGACGAAAAGGACGGGGCTGTCAACCAACTGGACTATTTGGTTTCGGAGTGCGAACGTGCCGGACAGAAAATGTATCTCTTCATCGACGAATACGACCACTTCACCAACGCCATCCTTTCCGATGCGGAAAGCTTGCACCGCTACACTGATGAAACGCATGGCGAAGGTTATCTGCGTGCTTTCTTCAATAAGGTGAAGGCAGGAACTTATTCCAGCATAGAGCGTTGTTTCATCACCGGCGTAAGCCCCGTAACGATGGATGACCTGACGAGTGGCTTCAACATCGGCACAAACTACTCACTTACCCCTCAATTTAACCAAATGATGGGGTTCACCGAAGAAGAAGTGCGCGAAATGCTGACTTATTATTCAACGAACAGCCCTTTCCGCCATACTGTTGACGAACTGATGGAAATAATGAAACCGTGGTACGACAATTATTGCTTCGCGCAGGATTGTTACGGTGAAACTACCATGTACAACTCCAACATGGTGCTCTACTTCGTGAAGAATTACATAGATAACGGCAAAGCACCACGAGAAATGATAGAAGATAATATACGTATCGACTATGAAAAGCTGCGTATGCTCATTCGAAAGGATAAGGAGTTTGCACACGATGCTTCCGTCATTCAAACTTTAGTGAGTCAAGGTTATATCACTGGTGACCTGAAGAAAGGTTTCCCTGCCGTCAACATCACCAGTCCGGACAATTTTATAAGCCTGCTCTACTATTTCGGAATGTTGACCATTAGCGGAATGCATGAAGGAAAAACCAAGCTGACCATTCCCAACCTGGTGGTTCAGGAGCAACTATACACTTATTTACTTAATACATACAACGACGCAGACTTGAGTTTCAGCAGCTATGAGAAAAGCGAACTTTCAAGCCAGCTGGCTTATCGAGGCGACTGGCAAGCCTATTTCGGCTACATTGCCGACTGCCTGAAACGTTATGCATCCCAACGTGACAAGCAAAAGGGCGAATTCTTCGTTCACGGCTTCACCTTGGCCATGACTGCGCAAAACCGCTTCTACCGTCCTATCTCCGAGCAAGATACACAAGCGGGTTACGTCGATATTTTCCTCTGTCCCATGTTGGACATATATTCTGACATGAAGCACAGCTACATCGTTGAGTTGAAGTACGCCAAATATCGCGATTCTGAAAACCGTGTGGAGGAATTGCGTCAGGAAGCCATCGCCCAGGCCAACCGCTATGCCGACACGGACACGGTGAAACAAGCTATCGGCTCCACGCAACTACACAAGATTGTAGTGGTATATAAAGGTATGGAAATGCGGGTATGCGAAGAGTTATAATGAACAATTTCTTCACCCTTCACTTTTCCTTGTATTATCCTATCTATAAGCAGTTTATAGGTGAAGGGTGTTCCCTTCACCCATCCTTTCACGGTAAGCGTCTCCGCGATTCTA
>ERZ779654.1099-NODE-1099-length-13810-cov-1.935296_pt1 | contig 13810 bp, 7 predicted proteins | sample MGYA00511075_ERZ779654 | MGnify/ENA primary metagenome ERZ779654 (study PRJEB29588, sample SAMEA2155636) | human gut metagenome | biome: human gut; feature: human-associated habitat; material: faeces | place: Denmark | collected 2008/2010 ...
ACGTAGAACCCACAACTGTGGGACGAAGTTTTGTTACGGGCAAAAGAACAAAAACAATAAAGCAAAGCTTAGTTTTCATACGGCCTTAAGGCATTTATGTACCAAGCTCACGTGAGAAAAAGCTAGTGATAGGATGAAACAGAATGGAGTTGTAGTTCCCATTATTGGGGACTTAGATGGATAGTGATCTGTGTCTTTTTGCCTTCTTTATCCTTCGGGGTACAGACGATGCGGAATTCAGCTTTGTCTGTCACTCTCTTCGGATAGATCTTCACTCGTAGATTGGCTGATTTCTTCTTGGCAGGGATAATGACCGTCTTGTCTTCAATACTGAAAATAGCTGCTTTACCCGGCATGTTTATGCCATTAATGAGAACTTCCCTATCCTCATTTTTCTTTTCAGCGGCAATAATCTTTACGTCGAACTCTTCTGTGTCTTTGTTTTTGTCGAACGAATAGTTTTTGGTGGCTTTCTCAAAACCTACATACTCTTCGGGATAACTGGAACTGTTGTTACTGCATGCGGCAAGGATAAAGAGAAGCCCTGCGGTTCCTGCCATTTGTTTGCAAAATCTTTTCATGTCGTTTTAATTTAGTTTAGTTTATATAGTTCATGAGTAAAGACAGGAGCAAAAAAGAAATTCCCTATGGCGATAGAAATAAAAAGTGTTAATTAATCAGGTGGAAGATTGTTTTATTACATAAATTTTTCTGTCCGTTACATGTATTTTCGGGGAGTTTCGGGGAGATGGAATAAGTGTTTTTTAGATGATGAAATGAGATCAAAAAAAGGAATAATGGATATTAAAAATGAAGATTTGTGTTACATTATTATTGAGGATAAATATTTGTTTTATAGTATGTTGTGTTGCTAATGGTAACGTGGCGTTGAATGCTTGGGAAATGCTTGAAAAAGGATGTAACGAATGATAAAGCTTGTGTTACAATAAAGTGAGATTCAATAAAAGTCTATTTTCTATATTTGCAGCAAAGAATCATGATATAATAATTGATTTAATACTATGTGAAAACATAAGTTGTTAGCTGAAAATGAAAAGAAAAGTGTCCGAAAATGAGAATTGCAGTTTCAATATTGTTTTGCCTACTTGTAGTTCTGGAGAAAGTGATGAAAAATACTCCCGGTTATATATAAAGAAGGCTGAAGGATGTTTTTCTCTGATTTATATTATGTTGTATACAGTAAAATTATATATGTATTTAATCTTAAATGAAAAGTGTATGAAAACAAAATTATTGTTTATGTTGCTTCTCTTTCTTTGTGTGTCTACCGCATGGGGGCAAAGTAAGAGTATTAGTGGTAAAGTCACGTCTACTACTGACAATGAACCGGTTATCGGTGCATCTGTTGTAGTAAAAGGAACGACGAATGGTACAATTACTGATTTTGATGGTAATTTTACTCTTTCGGCAGATGCCAATTCTACATTGGTGATTTCGTTTGTTGGATATGTTACGCAAGAAATTGCTTTGAGTGGTAATACTTCTGTTAATGTATTGCTGAAAGAAGATACACAAATGCTGGATGATGTGGTTGTTATCGGGTATGGTACTCAGAAGAAAGCGGACCTGTCATCGTCTATTGCTGTATTGGATACCAAAGAACTGAGCAAAGTGCCGGGAGGTTTGTCTGCAGGACTCCAGAGTTCTGTGGCCGGTGTACAAGTTACGAATGGTAGGGTTCGTATTCGTGGTGTGGGTTCTATTAATAACACTGATCCGCTTTATGTAGTAGACGGTATGATTGGAGGAGTTGTACCCGATGAAAGTAATATTGCCAGTATTCAGGTTTTAAAAGATGCTGCATCCTGTGCCATTTATGGTGCCCGTGGTGCTAATGGTGTGATTATGATTACGACTAAACGGGGTACCAGCGGTGATGTGAAGGTAGATTATGACGGTTATGTGGGTTGGAAAGGACTTTCACACGATGTAGAGATGTTGAACGGGCAGGAGTTAGCTGAGCTTATTAATGAAGAAATGTATAATGCCGATCCTAACCGTACTGACTATCTGACGGCTCTCTCTGATCCGGCCGCGATTGGTGAAGGTTACAATATGATGGATATTTTAAAGCGTACGGCTTTTTATCAGAAACATAATCTTGCTGTTAGCGGTGGGTCGGATAAGGCTAATTTTCGTATCAATACCACTTACTCTACAGACCAGCCGGTGTTCATTCGTGAAGATTACAAGAATTACGGTATACAGTTCATCTCTGATTTTACAAAGGGAAAGCTGAAGTTGGGAGAAACGGTAACGATCAACCGTAACTTGCACGATTGGAGCGATTGTAAGATATTGGGTGCTCAAAAGTGGTCTTCTACATTGCCTATTTATGACGATAGTCATCCTACAGGTTTTGCTGGTGCCGGTAATGGTACAGACTGCGGAAATCCGGTGGCAGAATCTTATATGAACTGGAATAAGGGTGAAGGTACAACTATCAATGGTAATATCTGGGCTACTTACGAAATCATCCCGGGGTTGAAGTACAAGTTCAATATGGGAGTGGATATGTATCGCTATATGGTACAGAATTATATTGCTGATTATTCTATTGGCTATGAAAACCATACACCGGACGAGTACAAAATGTCCAGTACGAAGACTAATCGTTTCTTATATGAAAACACTTTGTCGTATGATAAAACTTTTGGTAAACATAGCATCAACGCTTTGATTGGTGTCACTTCAGAAGAGACAAAAGGTCTTGGACACAATGCTGGGGCACGTGCTATGCCCAGTCCTGATATTCTGATTCTGGGTTCCACGCAAGATGATGCGTCGAAAGTGGTTGGCTCTTCCGTTAGCCGTTCGTCTATGTTCTCTTTGTTGGGTCGTGTAAACTATAGCTATGATAGTAAATATATGCTGACTTTCAATTTCCGTCGTGATGGTTCTTCTAACTTTAGCAAAAATAATCGTTATGGTAATTTCCCTTCTTTCTCTGCTGCATGGCGCATCAGTCAAGAGAAATTTATGAAGAACCTGACTTGGATCAGTGATCTGAAACTGCGTGGTAGCTGGGGTATGTTGGGTAATTCCAATATTAGTCCTTATCAATATCAAAGTACAGTGAATTTCGCTCAGATGTGGTATTATTTGAATGATAGCAAGGTGACGGGAGCATTGCCTACTACACCTGCAAATCCGGACGTAAAATGGGAAACGCAATATTCTACTGACTTGGGACTCGATTTGTCAGTTCTGGATAGCCGTCTGTTGTTTACAGTAGATTATTATTATAAGAAAACAAAGGATATGTTGATTCAGGTTCCTATTTCTTTCTCTGCCGGATATATGGGTAATTTCCCGACGTTGAATGCCGGTAGCATTGAAAACAAGGGGTGGGAATTTGCTCTCACTTACCGTGATCATATCGGAGATTTTGATTATTCGGTTACGGGAAATCTGTCTACCGTTAAAAACAAAGTGCTTGACTTGGGGACTAACAATGCTATTTTTGCTGCCAACAGTGTGACGAAGACGGCTGTAGGAAAGTCTATCGGGCAATTCTGGGGATATGTAACAGATGGATTGTATAGAACTCAGGCACAGTTGGATGAGGATAAGAAGTTTGCTCCGAATGCGCAGTTGGGAGATGTACGTTTTAAGGATTTGGATAAAGATGGTGAGTTGACTGATGAAGACAAGGACTACATCGGTAATCCTATTCCTGATTTTACTTACGGATTAAGTTTGGATGCAAGATATAAGACAGGGTTTGGTGATGTTGATTTCTCCATGATTTGGCAAGGATCACAAGGTAATGACATCTTTAACTATAGTCGTGTAGACAATGAAGGTATGCACCATTATTATAATAACACCAAAGAAGTTCTGAACCGTTACCGGGCAGAAGATCTCACTTTCGTCAATCCTATTTCAGGTGTTACGACATTCTACCCGAAGAATACGGATACGGATATTCCTCGTGCAGTGATCGGTGATCCCAATCAGAATCGTAAACTTTCTGATCGTTATGTAGAAGACGGTTCATATCTTCGTTTGAAAGCCTTGACATTGGGTTATACTTTTCCGAAGGTTTTTCTGAGTCGATTTGGCATTGAGCATCTGAGACTTTACGTAGGTGCTAAGAATCTGCTTACTATCACCTCATATAAGGGATATGACCCGGAAGTAGGTGATCAGGATAGATACAGCGGCAAAAATCTGACAAGAGGTGTTGATGGTATGTCTCTCTGGGATCCGACTTTCCCTAATACGCGTGAGTTTTACATGGGTTTACAATTGACTTTTTAAATAATAGAAAGATATGACTTCACTTAAAAATACATTACGTACTTGCGTTGCACTGTCTGCTGTCTCCATTGTAAGCAGCTGCGTGCCCAACATGGATTTGAACAATCCGGAACAGCTTTCAGTAGACACTTATTATACTACCGAAGCTCAACTTGAAGCATCCATTATCCCGGCTTATGAAGCTTTGATAGGACAGAATCAAGGTGGCTATGCACGAGCTTTGTATTACAATTTATTGGCTCCTGGTGATGATTTTGATAAAACATTCAAGTGGCCTAACCTGTATCAAGATACTTACTCAACTCCGGCTAATGAAGGACTGCTGAAAAGCTCCTGGCAAGATCTTTTTAATGGCGTATTTGCTTCTAACATAGCTATTGAGAAAATTACACACTTTGAAGGAACAATAGATGAGGCCAAAAAAGATCGCCTGTTAGGTGAAGCTTATTTTTTAAGAGCTTTACATTATATGCATTTGGTTCAGTTATTTGGCGAAACGGTTCCTTATTGGGATCATCCTGTATCCGATGCATCAGAGTATTATCCAGGCAATGCGGAAAAAGGACAGATTTATGCATTGATTATTGCTGATTTTGCAAAGGCAGCCGAATTACTGCCATTGAGAAGTACGCTTTATGCCGATGCTGCCAATAAAGGGCGTGCTACTAAGGGAACTGCACAAGCTTACTTGGCAAAAGCCTATTTGTATCGCCCCATTCTGGAACGCGGACAGGCTGCGGAATTTGGAAAAGCGGAAGCTGAGTTGAAAAAGGTAATAGACAGCGGGGAATATAAACTGGTGGATAATTATCGTGAGAACTCTATGTGGGGTACAGACTATGAGAATAATATAGAGTCTGTGTTTGAGATACAGATGTTCAATGGCCCTGATTGGCTGGGAGGCGACAAGTCTGATTCCTGGAGATGGCAGGAAATTGGTGTGCCTGACGGAACCGGTGGCTCTTGGTGGAATCTTGCTCCAAACCAACGTACATATGATGAATTTGAAGAGGGTGACCCGCGTAAATTTATGACGATGTGGTGTCCGGGGGGTGCTTATTACACTCAGCTTGATGGTACTGTGGCCGATTGGGATTATATGTATGCACACCTATCTTCGGATAAACACCTGTACGGGACCCGTAAAGAATGTCCGGATTATCAGATTGCTGATGCTGATAATGAAATTAATACCCGCCTGATGCGCTATTCGGATGTACTGTTGATGTATGCTGAATGTCTGAGCGAAGCAGGCAATGATAATAAGTCAATAACTGATCCTACAGGACCGAAGTATTATATTCAGCAGGTTCGCGACCGTGCTAATAAGATTGTTCCTTCTGAACAGCCACATCTGTGGTATCAGCATGAACCGGGATATATTCCCAATGTAGATGAACTGTTGGCCAGCGATAAAGTTATCAACGGCGTTCCGATGAATACGATTAAAAACATCATTGTTCATGAACGTTTTGTAGAACTCTGTGGTGAATATCTCCGTTATTTTGATCTTCTTCGTTGGGGGCTGGCTGATTCTAAATGGCTTGACTCATTGAAGGCATTGGGGTGGAGTGAAAAGGCTATGTATTATCCCTTCCCTGAAGAAGAACTGAGTAATAATTCCAATCTGAAAGGTAATGATATGAACTGATTCTTGTGAATGAATATGAACTAAGGTAGTTTATAGAATTGGAATTGTTTTCAATAGGTATTTTTATCAGTTCGGGGCAGGCAAAAGGTCTGTCCCGAATTTTATAAATTTGTATTGTGGGTAAAGTGGCAGCCAGAGTTGTCTTATTCTATTTTTACATTTGGTAAATATAAATTTTAGGTGATATTTATTATCTTTGCAAATCTTATTGCACTACTATGAAGATCAAAAATATACTCTGTATTTTGTGCCTGTGGATATCCATAGTTGGTTATGGACAATCTGGCAAAGTTTTTACCACAGATGGGGAACTCTCAAACAGCTTAATCAATAAACTATATCAAGATAGAAACGGATTTATTTGGATTGCCACAGAAAACGGCCTTAATCGATATGATGGAGCGAAAGTAACTATATACAAACATGATTCCAATGATCCCCATTCTTTGTCTCATAATTACGTACGAACTTTATTTGAGGATGCCAAAGGACGGCTTTTTGTCGGAACATGTAACGGGTTACAAATATATGATGCAGCCCGTGATAGCTTCACTCTCCCCGCCCGACGCGAAAATGGAGAAGTCTTTAATAGTAATATATCCGCTCTTCTGCAACGAAAAAATGGAGATATCTGGGTGTCCGGCAATGAACTCTGTCAACTCTTTATTGAAGATGATGAACTGATTGTAAAGCCATTATTGCTGGATATTCCTACTTCCATGACCGGGGCTGTTATAGAAACTACTACAGGAGAGATATGGATGACTGCGGGTGAAAATGGTATTTATCGTTTGACTCCTGCTGGAAAGGGAAAACAATATTTGATACAAAAAAAAGGAACTCCAATAATTGACGTATGTGAAGATTATAAAGGTAATATCTATGCGATAAGTATGGGCAATGGACTTTTTAGGTATGACCGCACTCATGATAGTTTTATTCCCATACCTTATAAAGGGCAATATAATCTGTTTATCAAAACAATATATCAGAGTTCTCAGGATATACTCTATTTGGGAACAGATGGAGAAGGAGTTAAAGTCTATAATAGTAGAACCAACGAGATTACAGATGCTCAATTCAGCAATAGTTGTTTTGATGTTACAAACGCTAAGGTACACTCTCTTCTTAAAGACTATGCAGGCAACTTCTGGCTTGCTATTTATCAAAAAGGAGTGGTGATGATTCCCACAGTGCAAAATGGGTTCAAGTATATAGGATCTAAAGATGTGAATAGTAATATAATAGGATCATATTGTGTTACCAGCCTGCTTCGTGATCATAATAATGATTTATGGGTAAGTACTGACAATGACGGCATTTATGTAATCACTCCCGAATTAGAGCAAAAAGAACATTTTGTACATGAAAACACTTCGAGCTCTGTTCCTGCCATCATCATTACGTTGTATGAAGATTCGGAGCACAATCTTTGGTTCGGTTCTTTTACCAACGGCATGGGGAAAATAGACCGTAATACAGGCCGATGTACATATCTTGATAATCTGGTTGATGCTAATGGTAAACATGTACAACGTGTATATGCATTTGCCGAGGATAATAGGAAACGATTATGGATAGCTACAATGGGGGCAGGGTTGTTATGCCACGATTTGAAGAGTGGAAAAACAGAACAGGTTACTCCTCCCGATTCTTACTTGTGGTTAAGTAGCGTATTATATTCCAAAGACAATAAACTTTATATCGGAAGTTATGATGGGCTGATATGTGTTGATTTGAATACAAGTCCATTTAATATTTCCTATATATCACCTAAAGTCATAGTACATTGCTTGCATCAGGATAAGGAAGGAGTGATCTGGGCGGGTACATCAGAAGGAATATATAACTATTCTCCACAAACCGATAAACTGACGCTTTACACTGCACAAGACGGGCTTCCCAGTGATGTAGTGTATGCTGTTCAAGAAGATAATCAAGGTTTCTTATGGATTAGTACGGATGCCGGTATTTCTCAATTCAATAAGCATAATCATAAATTTATTAACTATTATGTAAGTGATGGATTACAAGGTAATGAGTTCAGTAAAAATGCCTCATTCAAAGATGCTGATGGTACTCTCTGGTTTGGAGGAGTGAATGGGGTTACTTACTTTAATCCGCAAGAAATTACTGATCCTGCAAAAAAATGGAATATTCGTATTACTGATTTCTATATTCATAATACTCCCGTGAGAAAAGGGATGAAATCAGGTAGATATGAAATTATTGATCGGCCGGTATTTGAAGCGCAAAAGTTTCATTTGGCTCATAAGGACAATGCATTCAGCATCGAATTTGCCACTATGGAATTGAATAGTCCCGAACGGCTTATATATATGTATTCCATGAATTATAGTGACTGGGTGGTGCTGCGTAATGATATAAATCGTATTTCATTCAACGATCTTCCTCCTGGTACTTATAATCTTAGAGTACGGGCCGGGGATCATAATATGCTTTCGAATATTAAAGAGATTACAATCCTGATATCTCCGGCATGGTATGCATCGAATTGGGCAAAATTATGTTATGTCATTTTATTGGCATTAGCCATTTATCTGATTCTTATGCAGATTCGTAATCGCTATCAGATCCGTCAACAAATGATTGAACATGCTCGTGCAGAGGAGATTAATGAGGCAAAGCTCCAATTCTTCATCAATATATCTCATGAAATACGCACACCGATGTCTCTTATAATCAGTCCACTACAGAAGCTAATGATGACAGATAGCGATGCTGATCGGCAGAGGTCTTATAGTATCATGTTCCGAAATTCGAAACGTATTCTTGATCTGGTTAACCAATTGATGGATATCCGGAAGATCGATAAAGGACAAATGCTTCTGAAATTTCAAGAGATAGAGATTGTAGAGTTTATCAGAGACCTTCAATCTACTTTTGAATATCAGGTTAATGCAAAACATATCTCTCTCAATTTTCATGTACAGCAGGAAAGGCTTAATGTATGGGTAGATCCTAAGAATTTTGATAAGATCATTCTGAATTTATTGTCAAACGCTTTCAAGTTTACACCCGAGCAAGGGCAAATTGATATATACCTGCGAACGGGAGAAGATATGGAAGCCCCCGTTCCATTGCAGCATTATTTTGAGTTTGTTGTGGCGGACACAGGCATTGGTATTGATGAAAGTGAGATGAATCAAATTTTCGAACGTTTTTATCAGATCAGGAATCATCTGAATAACTCTAACATAGGCACTGGTATTGGGTTGCATTTGGTACATTCATTGGTCAAGTTGCATCATGGAACAATACGGGTTGAAAATAATGAAAATGGTAAAGGTAGTAGGTTTATTGTTCGTTTACCACTTGGAAATAAGCATCTAAATTCGAAAGAAATAGATGAAAATGAGAAGTCTGCTTTATCTCCTTCTAAGGAAATGCTCATTTTGTCTGATACTATAAGTACGGATGAGGAGGTAAAGCTAAAATCAAAAAGCAAGTATAAGGTTTTGATAGTGGATGATGATGAGGAAATCCGTAAATATATTTGTCGGGAACTTGCTCCGGATTTTCATATGATGGAGAGTACTAATGGCAGAGAAGCCTTATCCATAGTATTAAGGCAAACTCCTGATCTGGTTATCAGTGATATTATGATGCAGGAAATGGATGGATTGACTTTGTGTCATAAGATTAAACAAAATGTTAATATTAATCATATACCTGTCATATTGCTGACTGCGAAAACACGTGAAGAAGATAATATGGAAGGACTGGATATGGGAGCTGATGCCTATATTATCAAGCCATTCAATATTGATATTCTAAGAAAGACGGTTATAAATATAGTGAAAGGGAGGGAGATGTTGCGTAATTGTTTTGGTGGGAGCCAGAAACAAGAGGTTAAGAATCAGATGGTTGATATGCAATCTACAGACAATAAACTATTAGATAAGGTAATGAATATTATCAACCGAAATATTAGCAATCCGGAACTTACGGTAGAAATGATAGCTAAAGAAATTGGGATCAGCCGTGTGCATCTACATCGTAAATTGAAAGAATTGACCAATCAAAGTACACGTGATTTAATACGTAATGTAAGATTGAAACAAGCAGCTAATTTGTTGATTTATAAACGCTATAGTGTAACAGAGGTTGCTTCATTGACTGGCTTTTCCAGTATTACTCTTTTCTCCAGGTCTTTCAAAGAATTATACGGAATGACACCCAGTGAATATATAGGGAAACATTCAAACGAGGTTGGGGAGCATAGAGAGTTATAAAAAGAATGTGTTACTTATTAGAGCAGTATTTCTTTCAATCGAATGGTTGCTTTCTGCAATTGCGCATCCACCGTTTTTGTACTGATGCCCAACTCTTCTGCTACTTGTGCATAGGTTTGTTTTTCTTCGCGGATGCGGATGAAGACTTCACGGCAACGTTCCGGTAGCCGGTCGAGAGCTTTTACATAGCGGGAAAAAAGCTCCTCGCTGATCAGAGTATCTTCAGGTGATACTGCTTGATCGGAGTGTTCATGTAGGGTTTCTGTTGATAGGGTGGGGCGGCGCTCCTCTTTTTCTATATAGTTGAGAGAGGCATTCTTTACGAGTATGAAACAGTAATCTTCGATATTGGTAATTTCTAATAATTGCTTACGGTGTTCCCAGAGTTTCATGAAAACATCGAGCACAATCTCTTGCGACCATTCTTCGTGGTGAGTGTAGTAATAAGCAATACGGAACAGACGGTCATACGTCATATCATAAAAATCCCGGAAAGCAGTTTGCGAATCCTGCTCGCTCATTTTCCGTAGATACCTTCTGACTTCCTGTTCTGTCATATTGTCGTTTCATGTAATCAGCGGACAAAGGTAAGAGTTTCAAATTAAATATCCATCATTTTATTGACATCCTAACTTCACTTTCTTGTAGCGTAGTTGAAATTCACAATTATTCTATGTCCAAGAGGTCGCTCATGATACCGTCTGAGATGAAAATACCCTCTCTGGTTAGCTTTAACCGATCGTTATGTAACTCTAATTTTCCATTTTCCAGATAAGAACTGGCTTGTTCCAAACAATATTTCCAAAGTCGGTCGCCAAACTTCTTTTTCAGCTCTTCAGTGGATATTCCCCACATTGTGCGCATACCTGTGATGATGTATTCATTGTAGCGGGTTTGTGTGTCCAGTTGTTCTGTTTCGTGTTGGCGTTGCCCTTGTTCTATGGATGAAAGATACTGATTTAGTGAGGCTACGTTCCATTCGCGCGAGCCTCCATCAAAGGAATGTGCGGACGGGCCGCATCCCAGATAAGGGATACCTTGCCAATAAGAAGTATTGTGTCGGGAGTACATTCCGGGTTTACAGAAATTGGATATTTCGTAGTGTTCGTATCCAGCGGCAGAAAGGGTGTCTATCAATGTGGAGAAGAAGTTCAGGCTACTGTCCTCATCCACTTGAGATACAGAGTGCTGTTGCAGCATTTTGTAAAGTGGTGTACCTTCTTCGTAAATCAGATGGTAGGCTGAAATATGCTCTACATCAAGACTGACAGCCTGCTGTAAATCCTGTGCCCAACGTTGTTCAGTCTCTCCGGGCAAACCATAAATTAAATCGATGCTGATATTCTGAAAACCTGCTTGCCGACAGCGTTTTACTGCTTCTATGGCTTGTGTGGCATTGTGTCGTCTGTTCAATAATTGCAGTGTTGCATCATCAAAAGTTTGTATTCCCATGCTGATGCGGTTGAACGGTAGAGTGTGCAACATTCCGATATATTCTTCCGTAAGGTCATCGGGATTTGCTTCAAGCGTTATTTCTGTTGCTTCCCTCATTCCGTAAACCTGTTCAATCGTTTTGAAAACCTCCTTAAAGTCTTCCTCCGATAACTGTGACGGTGTACCTCCACCGAAATAAATGGTTTCAACAGCTTCCCCTTTCAGATATTCCTTGCGTTCCGTCAACTCCCGGCAAAGGGCACGGATATATTGCGATTTCAATTCCGAACGTGTAGTGGAATAGAAATCGCAATAAATGCAACGTGTCTTGCAGAAGGGGATATGTATGTAGATGCCTGCCATAATTATATTGTTTCTGTAGAAGAGCTTTCGTAGCTCTTACTTTGGCGGCAAAGATAACTATTCCTTCCGAAACTTATATCAGGAGAGAGAAACCGTCTTTACCGTCCCGTCAGAGAAATAAATGGTTATAGTGTCTCCGGTCTGTTTAAAGGACTTTACAGGTGTCAGTTCCTTTTTAGTAAATGGCTTGCCACTCTTTTTCCATAATTGTAGTGTGATAAAGACTTTATCACCGGAATGAGTTGTGGCTGCATTGATTACAGAACATTTATTACTTACCGGATGTAGTCCTTCAGTCTGTACAAATTCCACTTCCGACCAACCCTGGAGATTGATAAGCGCTGTTTGATAGGCACCATTATCCATGCAGTAGGCAGTGTATCCTCCGGCCTTTTGTTCCTTTGTAACAATGTGACTTTCTAATTCCGGTAATGAATAGTGTCCGTAACGTAATTCTGTCGTAAGCGGGAAAGAAACTTTGTCTACACGCAGAATACCGTTAGGAAGCGGAATATCTGCCAGTCGGAATTTGATTTCCGGGTTTGTTTCAAGTTCTGCATCTCGGTAATAAATTCCATCTTCAAACTTTTTGAATGTATAGAGGCGCAATACTTCCCATTCTTGTTTGTCATTCAGTACAGCATAGTTCATGGACACTTTACCATCTGGGCTGTCTGCCATCCAGGGGAATGCAGTGTTATAAGACAGTTTATTATAATTTTCGGTAGAACGGAATTTCTGCCAGTCTTTGGCAACCCTTTCATGGCACCATGCACGTATTTCCGAAGTACCGCTATTGGGATAGTTGGTCACTAAAGTATTGGAACCTTCCATAAACTTATTGTATACTTTGCCGGATTGAAATTCTTTTTCCCAAGCTCCGTTATTCTCAATAGCTGTCCAGAACGGATTATCGGCAGGCAATAATAATCCAAGGAACGCTTTTCCCATCCAGTAAACGCTGCCACGGCAGCTATAAATCTGTACGGCAGGCTCAAAAGCCCCATAAAACCCCAGTGTTGGTACCCGGTCTTCCATTAATGCAGGATTTTCAAGGAACTGGAGCAAGGTGGAAGAGGCAATGCGGCGCATCCAGCCATAGTTGATAGACGGATCATTGAGCCACCCCATCAGCGGGAAGGGCACAGCGGCAGCTATACGGTACGTAATACTGCGTCCATACATATTCATTTTTCCATCTTCGGCAAACATGTAGGGATAATTAGGGACCAGGTCACGGAAGTTGCTGACAAACTGTCGTCCGGCTTCCGGATTGAACTTCTCACCGTAGTAATGCGCCCAAATCATACCATACATCTGAAAAGCCCACATACTATAATAATCATAGGCCGGACTATCATTATACCATCCATATCCACGATATTGTGCCAGTGATTTTTGCAGCAATTCATCCATATAACCGTCTTTGACTTCATAACCCTGATCTTTGAAGAAAGACATGACGAATATATTGAAGAAGCGCCAGTTAGAACCGATTGTAGGCCCGTTGCCATAACTAAGCATCAATGCGGCAAGATCATCTTTCTCCTTTTGAGTCAATGGTTCCCAGATAATTTCAGGCATCACGGTAAGTGACAGGGCAAGTGCTCCGAACTCAACAAGCGTCTGGCTTGGCCCGCCTTTGAGATGCTGAATATATCCGGACTTCGACGGATCACTCATATTGCGTAACTGTTGCCGGTAATAATCTCCGACTTTGATTCCATTCAACACCAGATCCGGATTTTCTTTTAGTAGCGGAATTGCTACGAACATAGTGCGGCAAAGTCCCTCCAAATTCTCCGTTTTATTAGGTTTTCCA
>ERZ779654.1125-NODE-1125-length-13606-cov-3.100509_pt1 | contig 13606 bp, 9 predicted proteins | sample MGYA00511075_ERZ779654 | MGnify/ENA primary metagenome ERZ779654 (study PRJEB29588, sample SAMEA2155636) | human gut metagenome | biome: human gut; feature: human-associated habitat; material: faeces | place: Denmark | collected 2008/2010 ...
AAATAATAAAAAACTTTTTAGCTATAATTACTTTCATTTTTTTGCAACGGACAAAACATACATAGTAAAATAAAAACTCATAACAAATAGTTTCTGTTTATTGACTTATTATCAACAATACTCAGTTGATCCCAGAATCTTTTTACTAAAAATTTCAAACTGACATTCTATATCACAGGAAAGCTAGTTACATCGTATATATAAATTGACAATTTATATATATTCATGTTTTTTATCGAGTAATTTGAATATAACGATAAAAAGTAACAAATTACACTTATATACATTTTACCTTCTTATTTTTCTATATTTAACTAAAAAGAGAAGTTTTACTAGCTTCATCTGTATACTATAGTTAATTTAAGCCAAGTTCTCGTAGGACTAGTCAACACTCTGACCACCGTTCTTGCTCTTGTGATCATCGACAGGGTCGGCCGCAAGCAACTGGTCTATTACGGAGTTTCGGGGATGGTTGTCTCCCTCCTGCTGATCGGCATTTACTTCCTCTTCGGTGATTCCTGGGGAGTATCCAGCCTCTTCCTGCTCGTTTTCTTCCTGTTCTATGTATTCTGCTGTGCCGTGTCTATCTGTGCCGTGGTGTTCGTGCTCCTCTCGGAGATGTATCCCACCAAGGTTCGCGGACTGGCCATGTCGATAGCAGGATTCGCTCTGTGGATCGGAACGTACCTGATCGGACAGTTGACCCCCTGGATGCTCCAGAACCTTACCCCCGCCGGAACATTCTTCCTGTTCGCCCTCATGTGCGTGCCGTATATGCTGATTGTCTGGAAACTCGTGCCGGAGACTACAGGGAAGTCGCTGGAAGAGATTGAAAGATATTGGACCCGTTCGGAATAAATATAAAACAGACCTTAATAACAATAAACTAACATCTTATAAATATGGATAGTAAGAACAACATTGGTCATTCAGCAGACATCTCTTTCACTGCTGAATTGCCCATACCAATCTATAATGGAAATAATAGTATGGATTTCGAGAAACTGGCAAGTCTGTACAAGGATGAACTTCTGGACAGTGTCCTCCCTTTCTGGCTTGAACACTCCCAAGACCACGAGTATGGTGGTTATTTCACCTGTCTGGACCGTGAAGGAAAAGTGTTCGATACGGATAAGTTCATCTGGCTGCAATGTCGTGAGGTGTGGATGTTCTCCATGCTTTACAATAAAGTGGAAAAACGCAAGGAATGGCTGGATTGTGCCGTTCAAGGTGGTGAATTTCTAAAAAAATACGGACATGATAGTTACTATAACTGGTATTTTTCCCTTGATCGTTCGGGTAGACCATTGGTAGAACCGTATAATATATTCTCGTATACATTCGCCACCATGGCTTTCGGACAGTTGAGCCTTGCAACCGGTAATCAGGAATATGCGGACATTGCCAAGAAAACTTTCGACATAATCCTTTCCAAAGTGGATAATCCGAAAGGGAGATGGAATAAGCTTCATCCGGGTACCCGTAATCTGAAGAACTTTGCCTTGCCAATGATCCTCTGTAACCTGGCACTGGAGATAGAGCATTTATTGGATGAAACGTATCTGCGGGAAACAATGGATACTTGTATCCATGAAGTGATGGAAGTTTTCTATCGTCCTGAACTCGGAGGTATCATTGTTGAAAACGTGGACATAGACGGTAATTTGGTCGATTGTTTTGAAGGCCGTCAGGTGACCCCGGGACATGCCATTGAAGCGATGTGGTTTATCATGGATCTAGGCAAGCGTCTGAATCGTCCGGAATTGATAGAGAAAGCCAAAGAGACTACTCTCACGATGCTTAATTATGGCTGGGACAAGCAATATGGAGGTATCTACTATTTTATGGATCGTAACGGTTGTCCTCCCCAACAATTGGAGTGGGACCAGAAACTCTGGTGGGTCCATATCGAAACGCTTATTTCCCTGCTGAAAGGCTATCAATTGACGGGAGACAAAAAATGCTTGGAATGGTTTGAAAAGGTACATGACTACACTTGGGAGCATTTCAAGGATAAAGAATATCCTGAATGGTATGGCTACTTGAACCGAAGAGGCGAAGTATTGCTACCACTCAAAGGAGGAAAATGGAAAGGATGCTTCCATGTGCCAAGAGGACTGTATCAGTGCTGGAAAACATTAGAAGATTTGATGAATTATAAATAACTATCTTGTTTTATTAACATTAATATTTAATATGGAGAAACAAATCACATGGAGTATAAGGTTTATAGCCTTATTCATCTGTTCGCTTTCTTTCTTAAACGTTCATGCTCAAAAAAACACGAACGTGAAAGGGACAGTGTATGACTCAAACAATGAGCCGCTTGTCGGTGCTACTGTTAGTGTAAAAGGGAATTCGTCCAACGGTACTATTACCAATATTGACGGACAGTTTAGCCTAAATGTACAGGATTTAAAATCGACTTTAGTAGTTTCCTTTGTCGGGTATCAGACTCAAGAGGTTGCTTTACATGGTCGTTCAGAAATTACTATTAGACTTCAAGAAGATGCACAAGCATTGGATGAAGTTGTAGTGGTGGGGTATGGAACTCAAAAAAAGAAATTCTTAATAGGTTCCGTTTCTCAAGTAGGCTCTAAAGAGTTGATGATGGCTCCTCAAGCTAACCTTTCTAATATGATGACAGGTAAGTTACCGGGGGTAACGAGTGTTCAACGTTCCGGTCTTCCCGGAAACGACCAGACATCTATCAACATCCGTGGTTTAGGTACTTTTTTAGATTCTAGTCCTCTGATATTAGTGGATGGCGTTGAACGTATGTTGAATACTGTGAATCCTAATGATGTAGAAAACATATCTATTTTGAAAGATGCAGCTACAGCATCCGTTTATGGTTTGGCAGCGGCAAATGGAGTAATCCTGGTAACGACCAAGAAAGGTACTGAAGGTAAAGTAACTCTTTCGTATGACGGTTCTGTTACTTTCCAGAAAAATACAGCCATGCCTGAAATGCTAAATGGTCCTGACTATATTTATTGGTATAATAAGGCAAGTGAACTTGATGGTAACGGGCCATATTATGGAGCTGATATTCAGACGAAAGTGGCTAACAACTATGATCCGGAAGGTAAATATGGAAATACAAACTGGACAAAAGAAGTTTTTAAGGATTATGGCTTCACACATCAACATAATATTTCAGCTTCCGGTGGTAACAAGAATATCCGTTTCTTCACCAGTATAGGCATGTTGGATCAATCCGGTATCATCGAAAATGTGAATTATGATCGTTACAATGTCCGTTCTAACGTAGAAGGTAATATTACCAAAGATTTAACGTTCGAACTTAATATTTCTGGCTTTTATGAAGAAAAGAACTGGCCCGGAATTAGCACAAGCGCACAGGCTGAACAAAATCCCATTCAGCAGGCTGTTTATTCAGCCCCTATTATTCCTATTTATTATCAAGGAGAATATACAGCTTGGATTGGTCCTGGTAGTTCCACCACACAGAGTCCACTCGCTACTTTAAGGAATAGCGGATTTCAGAAAAAACAAAGACATGAGTTTGATGGTACAATGAAAATTAGTTATGCCTTTCCTTGGGTAAAAGGGTTGAAAGCTTCTCTCGGTTTAGTTTATGATACTAGTTATTCGGAAGATAACGGTTTCTTGGTAGGATACAATGTTAATGCTTATAGTGCAGATTCTAAATCATATAATTTAATGCGTGCCTCTTCTACAAGCGAGAAAGGTAATTACACTAAATCTGCATCTTCTTTCAGAAGATTTATGGTCCGCCCGAGTGTGGAGTATGCTAATACCTTTGGCAAGCATGCAGTTTCAGCCCTATTCTTATATGAACAGACACAACTGAAAGGCTCTACAATGACAGGAAAGATGGGCGGCTATAATTTTAATGATCCGGTTGATCTTTCATTAGGTACTGAATTTATATCCAATCCTACAGGTAGTCATAGCGATAAAGCTACTATTGGTTATGTAGGGCGTTTCAATTATATTTTCGATAAAAGATATCTTGCAGAATTTGCTTTTCGTGTAGATGGATCCTATAAATTCGCAAAAGATAAAAGATGGGGATTCTTCCCTTCTGTATCTTTAGGATGGGTAATCTCTGAAGAAAACTTCATAAAAAACAATTTCTCTTCTATCAACCTGTTAAAGTTGCGTGCTTCTGTCGGTGAATTGGGTAGTGATAATACAGATGCTTTTTTGCATAGAAGCATTTTTAAGGTAGAGAAGAATGCGTATATATTCGGAGGAGTTCCTTATGCAGGATTAGGTGCATCCAACTCTATTACTTCCAGCTTAACCTGGTCTACTACCCGCAGTTACAATATTGGTGCTGACCTGACAATGTGGAATGGATTATTGGGAGTAGAATTCGATTTATTTTATAAGCTGACAAAAGATATACAAGAAAGCCGGAGTGGCGGTTTCCCTCCTTCATTAGGAGGAAATTATGCTCAAAAAGGAAATACGGGTAAGATCGACAATCGCGGTTTTGAATTGGTATTGAAGCACCAAAACCACGTTAATGATTTTTATTATAGTATAACCGGTAGTGTAGCGTGGGCTAGAAATAAAGTTCTGTCGCGGATTGAAAGTGAAAGTACTCCTTGGTACCGGACAAACATAGGTGAACCTTTAGGACAAATTTATGGCTATAAAGCTATAGGCTTATATCAAACACAAGAGCAATTGGATAACCGTCCTTTTGTTGGTAATGGAGTTCAACGTTTAGGAGATATCATGTATGAGGATATCAATGGAGATGGTAAAATTACGCAGGATGGGGATAAAGTTAAAATCGGCCACAGCACTTTACCAGAGTTAAACTACTCTCTGTCTATGGACTTCAACTGGAAAGGGTTCAATTTGAGTGCATTATGGCAAGGAGCTGCTATTGTTAGTTATACGTTGAATGGTACTTATAATCATGGTTCAATGGACAATACGGTCTATACACGACCATTCTACTCGGGAGGAAATGCTCCTTATTATCTGGTAGAAGATTCATGGACACCGGAAAATACGAGTGCCCGTTATCCCAGATTAAGTGCCATTCATAATGGAAATAATGCATATACCTCTTCCTGGTGGTTGGTAAATGGTAATTTCTTGCGTTTGAAGAATTTACAGTTTGGTTATACAATTCCTAAAAAAATACTTGCGAAAGCCAATATTGGACTATCTAACGTTCGTGTATATGTAGCAGGCACCAATCTGTTTACTTTCACAGAATTCAAATATTGCGACCCTGAAATGGCTATTATAAATAATGGTTATTATCCCCAACAAAAGAATTATAGTGTTGGATTAAATATCACATTCTAATTAAATCAATAATTATGAAAATAAAAAGATTATATCTATTAGGGATAGGGCTGATGTTTACGTCACAGTTTCTAACCTCATGCCATGATTTGTTGGAGAAAGATCCCACAGACTCATATTCAGAAACAGTAGCCTGGAGCTCGGAATCTTCTTTAGATATGTATGTGACTTACTTATATAAGCCTCTCAATGGCTTATCCAACTTTTCTTCTTTATCCTTAACCGATGGATATACAGATTTAGTTAAGTATGGAAATGGAGTTCCACAAACATGGAGTGCTCATAACAAGATTCTGTTGCAGCAAAACACAATAACATCAGATAATAATCCGATGTCATCGTGGGGACTTTATACTGACATATTTAGAGAAAATGTATTTTTGCGTGATGCCGGTATCTATGGAAGTAAGTTTAATGAAGATTTTCTCAATACTCGTATTGCTGAAATTCGTTTTATTCGCGCTGTGAATTATGCACGTATGATTAGAATTTTCGGAGGAGTTATTCTTCGTGACGAAACAAATGGAGTTGATTCAGAAGGGGAAAAAGCAAAAGCAAGAGCAACTGAAGCCGAATCATGGGATTTTGTTCTGAAGGACCTGGAATTCGCAGCCAAACACCTTCCGAAAGAATGGGACAGCAAATGGGATGGGCGTTTGACTAAAGGAGCAGCGTATGCCTATATGTGTCGTACAGCACTCTTTGCAAAACGTTGGGATATTGCTATTACCGCTGCTGATGAGATTAAAAAGCTCAATAAGTATGACTTAATGGATGAATATAAAGATGTATTTAAAGTGGCAGGTAATAAAGAAATTATTTTCTCCATAGCATACAAAACTCCGGATATGCCCCATTATTTCGATCGCTATTTTGCTCCTGACGGTAAACAAGGAATAAGAAGAGCTGTCCCGACAAGTGAACTGGTTGATTCTTATGATATGGCTGACGGAACTCCTTTCTCGTGGAGCGGCTCCATGGCCAAAGATCCTTATGTAGGTCGTGAACCTCGTTTCTATGCATCCATTATATATAATGGGGCTACTTGGAAAGAAAAGACTATTTATACCTATGTAGACGCTGAAAACGGTTTTGCTGCTTACAGAGATAATATGAATCCGGGAGAAAAACAAACTGTTACCGGATATTTCATCAGAAAATATCTACAAGAAAACAATACCGAATTTGATGATAAGGGAAGCGATCAGTTTTGGATTGAAATGCGTTATGCGGAGGTTTTGTTAAATCTGGCTGAAGCTCTGGCAGAACAGGATTATGCTAAAAATCAGGATGATGCCTTGGAAGCTCTCAATGAAGTAAGAAGACGTGTTGACCTACCGGAACGTACAACACAGGAAGCACCGGATAAAGACTCATTTATGAAACTATTACGTAAGGAGCGTATTTGTGAATTGGCCTTTGAAGGATTCCGTTATTGGGATTTACGCAGATGGCGTTTGGCTGGCGAAGTTATTGATGGAAAACAGGCACATGGAACAAAAATAACCAAAAAAGATGATAATTCTTATACTTATGAACAAGTGTCATGTGACGACAATATAAACCGCTTCTTTCCAGAACGCTATTACTTGCTACCTATTCCTGTAGATGAATTACAGAATAATCCGTTATGTGAGAATAATGCTCCTTGGTAATATTAAAAGATTATTATAGTTATGAAAAATTTTAAAGTAATTACATACATCATATTAATGATAGCATTTAGCTTTTCCTTTTCTTCTTGTGAAAAGCATGATGATATCCATTATCATTCTGATTGTGATATCATATCCATTATGGTTCGTGCTAATTCTCCGGAAGATGGTACTACTTATGATGGGGTCATATCAGAGAATGGAAATATAACTTTCGAACTTCCGGCAAAAGTGAAATTGAGCGAATTATATGTAACAGCCAATTTGCCTGTAGCAGCATTTGCTTATCCTTCATTGACTGGTGCTAAAGATTTATCTACTCCATTTAAACTAACTATTGTAGCAGGTGATGGAACGCAAAAGGAGTATACTCTGACTGCTAAACACCCAAATAACTAAAAAAGTAGATGTTATGAAAATAAAATATCATAATTGGCTTCAAGTTGCTGTCATGGCAACAATGGTTGCATTTTCCGCATGCTCGGATGATCCAACATTATACTCTGATACCGATATAACCGGATTCAAAGTTAGATTGGGCGAGGGTAATTATAAACAGGGTACCGTTAAGGATGGTAACATTATTGAATTTAAGATTACTCCGGACTTAGATTTGAGCAAACTCAATGGAGTTACTTGTTCTTTCTTTATCTCTCCATATGCAACAGTTACACCTACCCCCGATGTACCTCAAGATTTTTCAAAAGATGTACATTACACAGTGAAGGCGCAAGATGGCACAACCACTGACTGGACCGTAAAATGGACTTATGGCGGAAAAGTAAATGATGGAGAAGGTTTTGAATATTTCTTCAAAAAATGGGAAATTAGTGTACCCACTCCATCTAATAAAAACAAAGATGGTTTCGGTGCAGTGTTTGGTAATTATATAATAGACACCCAATTTAATTTCTATGATAAATATACAGGGCAGAAAGTAGATAAGACTTTAAATGTGACAGGAATAGACGCTTCTTTGTGCCAGTTAGTCAATGATGACGCTGGTAATTTGATCGGTGTAGTAAAAAACGTAGGATTATACAGATGGACTACTGTTGAGGGAGCTCCACAAAAGGTTGCTAATGTAACTCCCGGAGCAAATAAAGTTTCTGCAATCGGTGATATTGACAAAGTGGGATATGTTTATGATTCTAAACCTGATGGTGTAGGTACACATGCAGTTTACAAATTTGAGAATGGTACATATACAGGCACTTCAACCTTGGTTACCGGTCGTCCCAGTAATGATAGTAACTGGCGACAGATTGTGGCTGTACTCGGCATGTCGGATAACCCACCATTTTACGTAATAGACGCAGTGAATGCCGGAGGTGTAATGGGACCGGAAATCGGTTATAAAGCAAATACGGCAGGGGCATTTAGCAGCATCACAGGTCCATATATAGACATGTGGAATAAGAAAGGATACGCTGGCTGGGGAAATCATGTACTTATTTCCGGTAGAGGTATTCCATTTAATGGCAGATGGTACGGAGCAACCATAACTTGTGGTTGGGGCTGGGTTGGACTGCACCTGCTAGACCCGTCTAGTAATCATTCATTACCTATCACAGAAACAATTGAGCCATGGACTACCAACTCTTGTATCTGGACTACTTGTTCACCAAGTGATGACGGAGAATCATTATATCTCTATTACGGTTATGGTGTAGGTATTCGTTGTTATGAACTTACAAAATACGAGAAATAGGTATACTCCTAATTATATAGAATTGAAATATGTTGAATAAAAGCATTATATCGTTTTTTCTATTGTTATTTGCTACCTGTTCCTTTGCCGGGAACAGGGGCAAAGAACAACCTAAATACCTTTGGTTTGATGCAGAAGCTAATTTTGAACGCTTTGCCTCTAAAGATTCTATTTCTTACTATTTGGAAAAAGCTAAATCAGTAGGATTCAATCAAGTGGTAGTAGACGTCAAACCTATATACGGGGAAGTACTGTATAAAAGTAAAATTCTACCTCCACTTACAACAGTGAATGGTAAAGTAATTCATCGTGACTGGGATTACCTGCAGTATTTTATCAATGAAGCTCGTCGGTTAGGATTAAAAGTCACTGTTTCCACTGCAATGTTTCCGTCCGGACATCCCGCTACCCGCGAAGGTCTGGTCTATGATGAGTCACGTTGGGATGGGAAAACATGCTTGGAATATACACCTGACGGAAAGATGCTTGACATCAGAGAGGATAAGAAAAAAGTAGGAGCTTTTTTAAATCCGGTTCGTAAAGATGTCCGCAAATTTGCTTTAAGTATTGTTCGTGAAATAGTGAAAAACTATGATGTTGATGCTTATGCATTAGATTATTGTCGATATCCGGGAGATGATAGTGACTTCTCTGCTGACAGTCGTAAAGCTTTTGAACATTACTTAGGAAAAAAAGTCCGGAACTTTCCAGACGATATTTTCACTTGGAATGCCGATGGAACGAAAAATCCTGGAATTTATTATAAAGAATGGTGGGCATTCCGGGCTAATGTTATCACTAGTTTTGTGAAAGAGGTACGTAAAGAAATTCATTCTATCAATAATAAAGTAAAGCTAGAGTATTGGGCCGCTTCCTGGATTCATGGTATTTATGGACAAGGGCAGAATTGGGCCAGTCCAAAATCTGATTTCTCATTAAATTATCCGTGGGGATCGGAAGCCTACAATGAATCAGGATTTGCACCTTATCTGGATACCTTCTTATGTGGAACGTATTTAGAGCGTATCTATGGCATGGATGATCCGGAATCTATAGAGTATGGTATTGCCCGTGCACAGAGATTGGTTGGTAATGATTGCAAAGTATTCGGAACGATATATGCTTTAAATCATAAAACCAATATAGCCGATGCAGTAAGTCTTTGTCTTGAGAAATCGGAAGGATTGATGATATTCGACATAGTACAGGTTATTGAAATGAATCTGTGGGATGATATCCAAAAAGGTATAGAACGTGCGGAAGCACAAAGATAACTAGAAATAAATATTTACGATCAAATCGATATGATAATGAAAAATATATCAAAATATTGGCTTCTTTTCATGATTGCCGCCATGTCTGCGACAAGTTGTTCAGATGATGATAATGAAAAGGTGGTAATGCCGGATCCTGATCCGACAACATTAGGCTGGGTTAAACAGACAACAGAGTTTGGCACATTACCTGAATACATAAGTGTATACAAATCTCCGTCAGAACTGGAAGGCATGAAAGCCATAGCTTTTATTGCTGTTGCGGATATGTCAAAAGCTAATTTTGCGACTATAGGAGACCTGATATATTCTAAGACTCCCAATCAAATCTGGCAAGCAGAACAACAAAAATATCCGATAATTATGAATGGTGGATATTTTGTAATGGGAGCCGGAAAGTCTGTCAGTCTGCTATGCCGTGAAGGAGAGGTTTTAGCTGTGAACTCGCAGGAGGAAATACGTTCTCAAAAGAGTTATTATCCTACACGAGGTATCTTTCAGCTGTCAAAGAATGGCTATTTCTCCACAGATTGGGCTTATACAACAACTGATGGTGTGACATATACCTATGAACAACCTTCTCCCAATAAGTCCGGTTATGAGCCTCAACCTGCACCTTCGGCTTATTTTCCGACGAGAGGCGTGAAATTAAATGCAGAAACGGCGATTGGAGGTGGACCGATCCTGTTGAAAGACGGAAGTGTGAGAAATACTTTTATTGAAGAACTTTTTGATGAAGAAAGTGGAGTTGCTCCCGAAAGTTATCATCCAAGAACCGCTATCGGAGTAACAGCCAATAATAAGGTGATATTTTTCGTTTGTGAAGGCCGCAGTGTAACGGAAGGTGTAAAAGGTATGAATATGGCTATGATGGCTAATGTCCTGAAGAGCTTAGGTTGTGTAGATGCTATGAATCTTGATGGTGGTGGTTCAACTTGTATGTTGGTCAACGGTCAACCGGTGATAAAGCCAAGTGCTGGTGCCCAACGTGCTATAACTACGGCAGTAGCTTTAAAATAACGGTCGAAAGATCTTTAGGATAACAAGTTTGTTTTATTTAGCTTTCTTATTATTCTCGATTTCAGACTGTATTTTTTTCTAAATATCAGCCTGAAGTCGGGAAATAAAAACAATAAAGTATGAAATACATTCCAAGCATTTTATTATTCTTTTTTCTTCTATCATTTAGTAGTTGTTCTACAAAGACTGTAGAATCCGAGCTTCCCGAGCCAAATCCTCCCACTCCTGTCATTCCGGAAGAACCCACTCCTGAAAAAGAAAAAATGCTATGGTTTGATGCAGAAGCAAATTTTGAACGTTTCTCAAAAAAAGAGAATATCACATATTATCTCGATCTCGCCAAATCAACAGGTTTTAATAAAATTGTAGTCGATGTGCGTCCTGTACAAGGCGATGCCCTGTTTAAAAGTTCCTATTTAACCCCATTGACCGATCTTGCCGGTACACATATCGAAAGAGATTGGAATTATCTTCAATTTTTTATTGATGAGGCTCATAAACGTGAACTTAAAGTTACGGTCTCTGCTACTATATTTACGGCAGGCCTACCTTCTTCTAAAAATGGTATGGCGTACCGTGATGATACATGGGATGGAAAAACTTGTTTGGAATATACCAAAGATCAGGGTTTGATAGATATTAAGGACGATAAAACAAAAGTCTCCGCCTTTTTAAACCCAGTTTTACCGGAAGTACAAGACTTTTGTCTGAATTTTATAAAAGAGTTAGTTACAAATTACAATTTTGATGGTTTTGCCTTAGACTATTGCCGTTATCCGGGAGATGAAAGTGATTTTTCGGAGGCAACAAAAACGGCTTTCGAACAATACATCGGAAAGCAATTAGATCGGTTCCCGGATGATATTTTCATTTGGAATACAGATGGCACTAAACGGACAGGGACTTATTATAAGAAATGGTGGGAGTTCCGCTCTATGGTCATACGTAATTTTGTAGAACGGGTGCGTACAGAAATTAAAAACATTAAACCGGATATTCAATTAGAATATTGGGCTGCCTCATGGATTCATGCTATTTATGGGCAAGGACAAAATTGGGCATCCACCGAATACGATTTTTCCAAAGAATACAGTTGGGCTTCACCTGAATATAAAAATACAGGTTTTGCCGGATTGTTAGACACCTTTCTATGTGGAACTTATTTAACCAAAATATTTGGATTGAACGATCCCGAATCCATAGAATATGGAATAGCGCGTGCACAACGCATTGTTCATGGAGCATGTAAAGTCTATGGCACTTTGTATGCTTTAAATCATAAGGACAATATAGCAGATGCTGTTTATGTCTGTCTTTCCCAATCCGAAGGATTAATGGTGTTTGACATTGTGCAAGTAATAGAATTCAATCAATGGACACCCATTAAAGAAGGAATTCAACGAGCAGAGAGTCTTTAAATAGAGAATATTCAATAAAATATAATATATAAAATGAAACGAGTACTTATATTATTACACATTATTTTATGCACATGCATAGTAACTCAAGCCAAAAACTACACTGTAAGTTCACCGGATGGAAAAACCAAGGTGACGGTAACAGCCGGAAAACAATTGAGTTGGAGTATTAATTACAATGGTGAACGTATACTAAATCCCAGTCTGATGCAGATGGATATTGAAGGGCAGACTGAACAACCGGGAGTAAATCCGAAAGTAATAAAAGCTAAAACACTTAAAGTAAATTCGGAGCAAACAGCTGTCATTCCACTTAAACAAAGAATTATCAAAGATCAATATAACCAGTTAACTCTGACTTGTAAAGGTAACTACGCAATAGTCTTCAGAGTATATAACAATGGAGCCGCTTATCGTTTTGAGACTTCATTAAAGCAACCTAAAGTTATTATTAATACCGAAACTATTGAACAGAACTGGACTGAAGGGTGTAAGCTATATTGGCCAAGAGAAAAGAATCAAGAATACCTCACACACTGCGAAGCCATTTTTGATGAATTAAACATCTCCTCGCTCACTAAGGATATGAAAGGCTATCTACCCATTTACCTCTCTACTCCTAAAGGAACGAAAGTTGTTATTATGGAATCCGATCTTTTCGATTATCCCAATCTATTTTTAACGGGTGATCGTAATAACACGCTATCCGGTGAATTTCCTCCTGTAGTTTTAAAAAGTGCACTAAAAGAAGGTACTGACCGTGATGAAGTATTGCTGGAGAAGGCCTCTTACATCGCTGAGACTGAAGGAACAAGAGCCTTCCCTTGGCGTGTATTAATGATTAACGAGGATGATAAAGCAGTAATTGAAAACAACTTAGTATATCAATTGGCCTCTCCATCTGTCACTCAAGATACAGAATGGATTAAACCCGGAAAGATCTCTTGGGATTGGTGGAGTACACTCAATGTATATGGAGTAGATTTTAAGGCAGGTGTGAATACTGATACTTATAAATATTTCATTGATTTCGCTTCAAAATACGGAATTGAATATATTTTATTAGATGAAGGATGGTCAGCCGGGACTTGGAATATTAAAGAGGCAATCCCCGAACTTAATATCCCGGAACTTGTACGATATGGAAAGGAAAGAAACGTTGGTCTTGTATTATGGACTTTGTGGAACCCGCTGGATAAAGATTTGGAA
>ERZ779654.1132-NODE-1132-length-13512-cov-2.768522_pt1 | contig 13512 bp, 10 predicted proteins | sample MGYA00511075_ERZ779654 | MGnify/ENA primary metagenome ERZ779654 (study PRJEB29588, sample SAMEA2155636) | human gut metagenome | biome: human gut; feature: human-associated habitat; material: faeces | place: Denmark | collected 2008/2010 ...
GGCGAGTGCCACGGCGGGTCGATGCTGTTGCATCCGGTGGTGCACCTTCATCTGTTCAACTCCTGCGGGGAGCTTTACCTGCAAAAACGTCCGGCGTGGAAGGATATCCAGCCCGGACGGTGGGATACGGCCGTAGGCGGCCATGTGGATTGGGGGGAAGAGCCTCTCGCTGCTCTGCGGCGCGAGGTGCGCGAGGAGGTCGGCGTGACGGATTTCGAACCGCAGCACGTGCTGACCTACCTGTTCGAGTCGGAACGCGAACGGGAGTTGGTCTATGTCTATAAGACGGTGTACGATGGGCCTGTCGTACCGAGCGGCGAGTTGGACGGAGGTCGCTTCTGGACACTGCGCGAGATCGCCGAAGGAGTGGGCGGCGGGATCTTTACCCCCAATTTCGAAGGCGAGATCCGCCGTGTGGCGGAGCTGCCGGATGTCGGGCGTTGAGTCCCCGGTTCCGTTCGCTGCGCCTCTTCGGAACGCAGGGCGGTCTGCCGTCCGGCGACCGCTAAATAAAGCACATGATCAGAATCTGAATGATGATGACCCGCAGGAACATGCATACGGGATAGACCGTCGCGTACGCCACGGCCGGATGATCGCCGGGGATCGAGTCGTTGGCATAGTTCAGCGCCATCGGGTTGGCCATGCTGCCGCACATGATGCCGGCTACCTGTCCGAAATCGAGTTTGAAGAACCGCAGCGACAGGGCGGCTACGATAACGATGGGGACGAACGTGAGGAGGAATCCCAGTCCGATCCAGAGCATTCCTTCGGGGCGCATGATCGTTTCGACGAAATGGGCGCCCGCTTCGAGCCCCAGGCAGGCCAGATAGAGCGACAGTCCCAATGCCCGGAGCATCAGGTTGGCGCTCAACGTGGTGTAGGTGACGATGTGGATGCGGGGGCCGAAGGTCCCGATCAGGATGCCGAGGATGATCGGGCCGCCTGCGAGTCCCAGTTTGACAGGGAGACTGATACCCGGTACCGCGAAAGGGATGCTTCCCAGCAGCAGGCCCAGGAGCAAACCGATGAAAACCGGAATCAGGTTGGGTTCGTCGAGCTGTTTGACGGCATTGCCGAGGATTTTTTCGACGCCTTCGATCGCCTGCGCTTCACCCACTACCGTCAGGCTGTCGCCCAGTTGCAGCGTGAGATCGGGCGTGGCGAGCAGTTGTACGCCCGAACGATGCACCCGGCTGATGTTGATGCCGTACAGGTTTCGCAGACGCAGCGAGCTGAGTTTGCGGCCGTTGATTTCGGGGCGGGTGACGATGATCGACCGGGAGATGAGCTGGCTGTCCAATGCGTTCCAGTCGATGTCGTGCGTATTCCAGTCTTTCTGTACCCGCTCGCCGAAGAGGAGTTCCAGTGCCTGCACGTCGTCCGGCGAGGTGATTACCAGTACCAGATCACCCGATTCGAGGGTCGAGTCCGAAGTCGGAATCGAAACCTGCCCGGCACGCCAAAGGCGGGAGATGACGAAATGGTGGTGGCTGTATGCCGCGACGTCGCGGATGCTTTTACCGACGACGCCGGGGTTGGAAATCTTGAATTCGACGATGAAGATATTCTTTTTATGTTCGGCGTCCGGTTGCGGAATGTCCGAGGGCCGGGCGAAGAGTTTGCGTACGGCGATGATGCCCAGAATCACGCCTACGACACCCAGCGGGTAGGTCAATGCACAGCCCAGCGTGGCGTTGTTGCTGTCCAACTGCATCTGCGAGAGCATCTGTTGTGCCGCACCGAGCGCCGGGGTGTTGGTCGTGGCGCCGCACAGGATGCCTGCCATGTCGCTCATGGGAACACGGGTCGCATAGCCGAGCCCTACGGCCAGTGCCGAACCTGTCAGGACGATGAGCGTGGCGAGCGAAACCAGCCGGATGCCGCCCGAGCGGAGCGAACTGAAGAAACCGGGGCCGACCTGCAATCCCAATGCATAGACGAAGAGTACGAGCCCGAAACTTTCGGCGAAAGCCAGCATCGAAGGATCGACCGAGAGTCCGAAATGGCCCGCTGCGATGCCGATGAAGAAAACGAACGTCACGCCGAGCGAAATTCCGAAAAAACGCACTTTGCCCAGCATCATGCCGAACACCGAGATCAGCGAGAGCACGACGACGGCTTGAATGGCCGAATGTTGGGTAAAAAGATCCGTAAACCAGTCCATTTTGTTTCGTTCCGGGATTGTTCCGGCTGCAAAAATAGCTGTTTTTTCCGAATGGAGATGTGCGGATGCCTCTTTTTGCCGGATCGCAGGAATGAACGGGCCGAATATCCTTATTGCCAGGGACGGGCGTATCCGTCGGATCATTTCCGGGGAGAGGGTGTATGGCGCCTTGTCGGGAAGCGCTCTCTTCGCATTTTCGGAGTAGGCCGGCCGGCGAGTTCGCGGAGCGTGTCGCCGTTGGCGCGGAGGATGGTCAGGATGCGCTCCTCGGAGAGAAAGAATTCCTCTTCGGAGAGGATTTTCAGGGTGTCGTCGAAGCGCAGACGCTGCGTTTCGGTCCAGTAGTGATAGCGGTGGCAGAGCATTTCGTCGCGTCGGGCGATCAGGGCTTTGTTGCGTCCTCGGGGCATGTCGTGTGTTTTTTAGTCGGATGAAACAGTGTCATTGCCGTCCGGAAGAGTCCGGCGACAGGCGGAAATCGAAAAAATAGAGAAAGGATGGGCGCCCGTTTCGGGAAACGGGAAGGGCGCGTCTGCAAATATACGCTGACGAAAAGGCGAAGTCAAGAGGTCGTCGTGTTTTTTTGAATTTTCGAATTAAATATTATTCGTATATTTGCACCCGCAAAAGGTATCCGTATGTTTTTTCGAAGCGTGCGGAGTAATAGGGAATCCGGTGCGAATCCGGAACAGTGCTCGCTGCTGTAAGTCCTGTTTCCTTTCGGGGAATAGTTCGATCGCTCTCTTTTGCCACTGGCCATGAAGCCGGGAAGGCGCGACGGACGGGATGAGTCAGAAGACCTGCCTTTGCACGAAGATTTTACACCTGCGGGTCACGGGATGGAATCACGAATGTCGGTTGCTCTGTTTGCTCGATTTCCCCATTCAGTCGATTTTTCCGGACCCGGTGTTGCCATGAGCCCCCGAAGCGTATGCTTTGCGGCGATCTTTCGTACAGGAGGAAACATACAATTTATTAAATAATAAAAGATTATGAAAAAAAGAGTATTTTTGGCTTTGCTGGCTGCGGCTGCGGTAACTTTCGTCGGATGTTCGAAGGACGACGACGGGCCGGACGAAGGACCCCAGACCTATACGATCACTTTCGAGGGCGACGACTGGTCGCCGCTGGTGGTGGCGAACTATAACGGCGGTAAGGCGATGTCCGTAGTTTACGAAGATAAGGCGTACACCTGGACCGATCAGACCACGCAGCTGACTTCGCCCTGTCCCGAAGGTTGGGGATACCCGTTTATGGTATCGTCCTACAACTCCAAGGATATCGAGAAGTTCAACTCCTACGAGCTTGACCTTTACCTGTACAATGCCCGGAACGAGGATGCTACTACGGGCGGCGGCCACGACGGATCGGATAATTTCCTTATCGGTTACGGTAACTACGACGAGGCGCATCCCGACTATGGCGACAGCCGTCCTATTTTCGCTTTCGCCGACGGTGTGGCGCGTACGATCCAGAGCTGCTATATCAATTCGACCTGTTATTTCCTGAGTGTGGCAGCCAAGGGCAATGCCCTTGCACCTGCGCTTGAGGAGGGCCAGGATGTACTGATTCATGCTACGGGCTACGATGCCGCAGGTAAGGAGACCGGCACCGTGACGATGACTTTCGCATCGAAGGACAAGCTGATTAAGGAGTGGACCAAATGGGACCTCTCTTCGCTGGGCAAGGTGGCGAAGGTGCGTTTCAATATGACGGGCGGCCCCGATAACGGTTATGGCTTCTCGATGCCGGCCTATTATGCTCTGGATGACATAACGATCGAGCTGTAATGTTTTTCCGGAGAGTTTCCGGACCGATTTCGGCGATCGTTTCCGACTTGCGGAAAAGTCCGTGACGGACTGCACCGGGCGGAGGCGACGGTTTTTGAAGATAAATCGTTTTTGTGTGCGTCGGCAGGGCGGGTTTCCGCTCTGCCGCGTGCCGTAAACGCGAATATATGTAACGTGCTATGTGGATTTTTTCGAAAAGACATTTCCTGTTTTGGATGGCGTTGGCTGCACTGTTGACGACCGCCTGCAACAAGGACGAAGTGATTTTGGACGACCGGGATCATGCTCCCGTCATTACGCTCGACAGCGAGTCGGGGGTTTATACCGTCAAGACGGGCCGGGAGCTGACCATCGCTCCGACGGTGGAGTATGCCGAGGGAGCTACCTACTCATGGATCGTCGATGGCAAGCTGGCAGGTTCCGAACCGACCTATACGGCCGTCTTTACCGAACTGGGGGAAGTGTATATCACTTTCCGTGTCGAAACGGCTGCCGGAAAAGCCGAAGCGGAGCTGCGGGTGGATGTGCTGGAGCTTACTCCGCCCGTCATTTCGCTCGCACTGCCTGCCGAGGGGCTCAAGGTTCTGCCGGGTGTCGAATATACCTTCGCTCCCGATATTCAGCATTCGGACCAGGAGGACTTCCGCTGCCGGTGGCTCTGTGCCGGCGAGGTCGTTTCTACGCAGATGAGCTATACCTTCCGGGAAGAGACGGTGGGAAGCTACCCGATCCGTATCGAGGCATCGAACGACGATGGAACTTCCGTCAAAGAATTTGTCGTGGAGGTCGTGGAGAAGATGCCTTCGGAGGTCCGCTTCGAAAAGCTCTCTCATTACTGTAAGACGACCGATCGGAGTACGTTCGTCGGCCGTGCGGTCTATCTTGCGCCGTCGCTGGCTTATGTCGCCGATCCACAGTTCGCCTGGTCGGTCGATGGGGAACCGGTCGTAGCCGAAACGGGTGCCGTGTTTAAGTTTACACCCGACGGGCCGGGCGACTATACCGTTCGGGTCGATGTGACCGAAGGCGGCGATGCTTCCGAGCGTCTTACGCGAAACATCGTCCGAGGGGTTGCTACGCTGTCTGCCGAGATCGTCGTCCACGCCTTTGCGGACGAGGAGCAGCGCCGACGCCCGGCGAGTGCGGCGAGCAGTCGTTTCCAGCATGCGGTTTACGAATTTCTGCCTGCTCCCGGGCAGTTGGTCGGTGAAAAAACCGAAGCCGGATATACGGGCAATGAGCGTACCCATGAAGATGCCGTGGCTTATGCAGCCGGGAGGCTGGAGGCGCGGAGTTATGTTTCGCTCGGGGGATTCGGCGGTTATCTGATCGTCGGGTTCGACCACAGTATCGCCCGAATGGAAAGCGGCTACGATTTTTCCATTCAGGGGAATGCGTTCGACACCAGCTCGGAGCCGGGTGTGGTGTGGGTCATGCAGGACGTGAACGGCAACGGCGAGCCCGATGACGAGTGGTATGAGTTGCGGGGCAGCGAAACGGGCAAGGAAGGGACTGTCTCCGGTTATGCCGTGACTTATTACCGACCTGCCGGAAAGGGGATGGACGTACAGTGGACTGATTCGGAAGGTCACAGCGGCACGATCGAGTATAAGGGAGAATTTCACGACCAGGATTTCTATTATCCGGCTTGGGCCGCCGATACTTATACGTTGCGCGGTACGCTGCTCGAATCCCGGAATATGGTCGATGACAGGGGATTTTGGATCAACCGCCCTTACGACTGGGGCTATGCCGACAATTACGGAAGCGACTGTCTTGCGGGCGGCGATGCGGTGGACGGAAAGGGACAGAGCAACGGATTCCGAATCGCCAATGCCATGCAGCCCGACGGAACGCCTGTCGAACTGAAGTACATCGACTTCGTCAAAGTACAGGTGGGGGTCAATGCCAAGAGCGGTCCGTTGGGCGAGGTTTCGACCGAAGTTTTCTCGTTCGCCGACCTTTCGATCGTGGAGTAAGGCTGCGGGACGAATCCGCCGGATTACCTCTCTTTTCCGCCTGGAGGGGGACTTCCGGAAATATCGGCAGAGAGAGATTTTATATGAAAAGAGAAGCTCCCGGGAACGCAAATCGTTCCCGGGAGCTTCTCTTGTAGCTGCTGTGCCCGGAGTCTTCGGGTTCCGCTTGCCGCTTAAAGCGTCAGGGGGAAACCCGCGTAGAAATCGAGGATCTTGGTGCGGAATATGAATTCGTATTTGGCCTGGATCTGGTCGGATTCGGCCTTCTGCATGCGGGTCTTGGCGTCGTTGTAGTCGAAGGTCGTCGAGCGGCCCGCAGCGTATTTCTCGGCTTCGTACCTGAAGGCGACCTGTGCGGAATTGAGCGCTTTTTCCGCCGAACGGTATTTCAACAGGGCGGCATCGGCCTGGTAGTAGGCCGTTTCGATCTCTTTTTGCAGGGTCTGCTCGGCTTCGGTCAGGACGAGCTGCTGGCTCCGCACGCCCAGTTTGGCCGTTCGCACGCTGTTGCGGGTCGCCATGCGGTTGAAGATGGGGATGTTGATCGCCACCCCTACGTATTCGGTGCTGTTGTTGCGGAACTGGCGCCCGAAAGCGGGATTCACCGCACCCGTAGCGAACGAGTGATAGACGTTGGTGCCGTATCCTCCTGTCAGTGTGATCTGGGGGTAGTAAGCCGCACGGGACATCCGTACTGCCCGGAGAGCCTGCTCGAGGCGGAAGCGCTCGGCCTGTATGCGGGGTCGGTTGTCCAGCGCGTAGGAGAGCACTTCGGCCGGGTTACGCAGGTGACGCATCGACTCTACGGTGAGGCTGTCGAAAGTCGGGGCGACTATGTCGAACCCTTCGGCACTCGTCCGGTTCAGGGCCTGGCTCAGGGCCAACAGGGAGAGCGAGAGGTCGTTGCGGCTTTGGGTCAGTTTGTATTCGTCTGCCGCCAGCAGGGCTTCGTTTTCGTAAAGCACCGACTCGGCGACTTTGCCCGTTCGCACCTGTTCCCGGCTGCGTTCCACCTGTTGTGTGCTCAAGGCGAGCGCTTGCTCTGCGACGTCAACCAACTCCTTTGCGACCAGCACGTCGAGGTAATACGACATAATATTGACCGATACGTCTTCACGAATCCGGTCCAGGTCTTGGGCCGCGGCTTTCAGGCTCAGCTTGCCCGCTGCGATTTCGTGGTTGATGCGTCCGCCCATGAAGACCGGCAGCGAGGCCGAAACGCCGAGCGAACCCGACACCTGGTTGTTGTTGGCGTAGGTGTTGTTGCTGATGAGGCTTCGTCCGAAGCTGAAGTTCGCACCGAGGTTGGCACCGAGGTCGGGCAGACGGCTGTGGCGCGAGGTGTTGAGTTCGATGGAGCGCTGTTCGACTTGCAGCGCCTGTTGCTGGATCTGTATGTTATGTTCGTGGGCGTATCGGATGCAATCGTCCAGGCTCCAGGGCCCGGCTTCAGGCACCGGGGTAGGAGTTTGCGCATGCACCGTGCTGCCCGCGAGCAGCAGTGCGATGAAAAGAGTTCCGAATTTCATGGTCGCGGGGATTTAGATGGACTGTTGTTGGATGTTGCGGACTTTGTCCGTTTCGGTGACGCCGGATACGATTTCGATGTTCACGCCGTCCGACAGCCCGAGCGTTACGTCCCGTTTCTTGAAGGTCTGTTCGGGGCTCTCCTCGGGGCTGGTGAGGATATAGACGCAGGGCTTGCCCTCTTCGAACTGGATGGTGCTTTCGGGCAGTGTGAGAACACCTTCGCGGCTGTCGGTCACGATGCTGGCATTGGCGCTGTAACCTGCACGGACGAAGACCGATTCCGGGATCTTGGCGGCGGCCTTCACCTCGAACATGATGATACCGTTCACATCGGCGGCTTTGGGCGAGATGTACTCCAGCGTGGCTTGCAGCACGGTACCCTGCATGGCGCCGATGGTCAGTACGACGGGCATGCCGGCATGCAGGCGGCCGATGTCGGTTTCATCGACATTGCCCCGGAAGAGCATGTCGCCCATGTCGGCGACCGTGGCGATCGTGGTGCCGTCGTTGAAGGTGTTGGCCTGGATCACCGAGTTGCCGACCTTGATCGGTACGTCGAGGATCATACCCGTGATGGTGGAGCGTATCTGGGTGTTGCTTAAATCTTTGTATCGGTTGGTGATGCCGGTTTTGACGATTTCCAGGTTGTCTTCGGCATTCTGGAACTCCTCTTCGGCCTGGCGCAGGGTGGTCTGCCCCTTCTCGAACTCCTCCTGCGATACCACGCCTTTGGCATAGAGGGCTTCGGTGCGTTCGAACTCCTTGCGGGTCTGGTCGAGCGAGAGCCGGGCCACCGTCACGCGGGATTCGGCGGCATTGAGGGTTCCCATTTCGGGAATGACCTTCACCGTAGCGATGACGTCGCCCTGTTTTACACGGTCGCCGGCCTTGCAGAGTACCTCGGAAATGATACCCGAGATCTGGGGCTTGATGAGCACCTCGTCGCGGGGTTCGACCTTGCCCGAGGCGATGACGTACTGACGGATCGTGTCGCGCACGGGGGTTGCGAGGGTGTAAACCACCTTCACGGGGCGGGTTTTGTTCCAGAGGAAGACGAATGTGCCGACGAGCAGCGCGAGGAACAGGATGCCCAGGAAAATCTTCAGAAACTTTTTCATATTATGTCGGTTTTTTGCGTTTGTTTCGAGTTTCGGGGTTTACTCTTCGCGGATCGCATCCACGGCTTTGATCCGCAGTGCCCGGGTTGCGGGGATGATACCCGCCAGCAGGCTGCCCAGGACGAGGATCCCCAGCGCGAGCATTCCCATACCGAAGGAGATCTGCCATGAAATATCGGGCAGGTGTTGGTCCATCTGGGCGGCCCGCGCGTAGAAACTGTCGGCGATGGAGAGAACGCCTACGCCCGCACCGAAACCGAAGATGCCCGCGATAAAAGTGAGGATGAAGCTCTCGGAGAGGATTTGCGAAAGGATCGTCAGGGGCGAAGCGCCGATGGCGCGGCGGATGCCGATCTCCTGCGTGCGTTCGCGTACCAGCACCAGCATGATGTTGCTGATGCCCACGATGCCCGCGAGCAGCGTACCCAGACCTACGATCCACGTAAGCAGGGAGATGCCTCGGAACAGCCCCATGATCTTGCCGAAGACCTCGGAGGTATCCTGAAAATAGATCGCCTTCTTGTCGTCGGGAGCGATCAGGTGCCGTGCGGCGATGCTTTGCCGGCAGTCCTGGATCACCTCTTGGGTCGGTTCGTCCGCATATCCGGTGAGTGCCAGCATGTCGATCGTCCGTCCCAGTCCGTACATTTGCTGTACGAGCAGCGCCGGGATGACGACGGTCCGCTCCGGGTCGCTGAAGGCCATCATACCGCCCAGGGGTTTGGTAACGCCGACGACCGTGAAGTAGGAACTGCCGATCTGGATCGTTTTGCCTGTGGGATCTTCTCCGCCGGGGAAGAGGTCGCGCCAGACCTGAAGCCCGATTACGCAGACTTTGCGCTGGCGCAGTTCATCGACTTCGTTCAGGTAACGCCCCATGAGAATCTGTTGAGGAGCGATCTGCTGCATGTCGGGCGAGTAGCCCATCAGTCCGAATTCGCCTTTGTGGTCTTGGTGGCTCATGTTGCGTTGATTGCCCCAGCAAACAGCCGAGATGTATTCGATGCGGGGTAGTTTCCGGAGCGCTTCCAGGTCGTCCCAGTCCAGTTCCCAGCTGCGGCCCGTAGGCATACCTTCGTAAGGGACGGAGGTGCGGTCGGACATGATGAAAATGGCGTTGGTGGCCGTGCCGCCCAGTTGGGCGCGGAACATGCGGCCCAGCCCCGTGCCGGCACCCAGCAGGACGATCAGCATGAAGATACCCCAGAAGACGCCCAGCGCCGTCATGATGCTGCGCCTGCGGTTGCGGGAGATCGTCTGCCAGATTTCGTTCCAGCGATCCGTATCGAAAAATCCTGTCATAGTTTGGTTCCTTTTCTTTCTTCCGGGTGTCCCGGGCTCGTTGTTGCTGTTCTCTTTTCGGTCTGTCGTAGTTTCGCGGCTTGGCCGCGTATTCAATTCTTACCCACCCCTCAATCCCTTCATCGGGAGGGGACTTTTGTCGTCCTTCGGAGTTCGGCTGCCTCCTTGTCTTGTTCCCGGTTTTTCGTTGCTCTTTTCGTTCCTTTTGGTTGTAGTTTCGCGGCAGAGCCGCGTGTTCCAATTTTATCCTTCCCTGAATCCCCTCCTCGGGAGGGAACTTTGGTCGTCCTTCTGACGCCGGGGTGGTTCCTTACCGGCGTTGCGGGCGTTTCCTTATCTTTTTCCCGGCTTGTCGTCCCCGGCCGTTGCGTTTTCTTCCGTTTCTCGCTTCCAGTTGTTGCGGCTCCTTTTATCTTTTGTCCCGGCCGCTGCGGTTTTCGTGTCGGTTATTTGTTGTGTCGAAGGGCATCGACGGTCTTCAGTCGGGCGGCCCGGCGGGAGGGGATGTAACCTGCGATAAGTCCGGCCAGCACCAGAACGATCGTCGCGCTTACCGCTACCGAGAGGTTCAACGTCGGATTGACGAAGATGTTGAACGTGTTCTCCTCACCGGGCGGAGTTTGTGTCATGAGCTTGTTCACTCCTTCCATGGCGAATACGCCGAGCACCATCCCGATATAGCCGAATGCGGCGGTAATCATCACCGATTCGGTCAGGATCAGCCGGATGATCGACGAGGGTTTGGCTCCGAGAGCCTTGCGAATGCCGAATTCGAAGGTGCGCTCCTGCACCGTTACCAGCATGATGTTGCTCACGCCCACGATGCCTGCGAGCAGCGTCCCCAGACCGATGATCCAGATGAAGAGGTTGATGCCGCCGAAGACGAGCATCATGTTCTTGTAACCTTCCATGCGGTTGTAGATCCAGACGGCGCTTTCGTCGTCGGGCGCGAAGGTATGTTCGGCAGCCAGACGATTGCGGAGCCGTTGTTCGAATTCGGCCATCTTCTGATCGGTGTCGATGTCTTTCACCGAAAGATAGGTCTGTCCTACGCTCGGATCGCTGTGGTTGAAGAGCAGTTGGGCGGTCGTCAGCGGGATGAAGGTGAATGTGTAGGAGCCGAACTGATCCATCTCGAAAACGCCGATGATGCTGTACGATGTTCCATTGACCAGGAGGTGCTGTCCGACGGGACTTTGACCGTGAAACAGGACATCCCGCACGTTTTTATCCACGACGATCACCTTGCGCCGCTCCCGAAGGTCGGTATCGTTCAGGAAGCGTCCGTCGAGTACCCTGACATTCATGATTTCGCGGCATTCCGGGTCGCTGCCGACTACGGCCGCATTGTTCAGGAAGTCGCGTCCGTGGGAGAGGTTGTATTGTCCCGGTCCCTGTACGCGGGCGGAAACCTTGTCCACTTCGGGAAATTCGGTGCGCAGGATCTCCAGGTCGCGGTTGGTGATGTTGATGCGCCGCCACTTGTCGTAGCCCTTGTAGGGTTGCGAGGTCCAGCCGCCGTTGATGATGACCGAATTGACGGCCATCGACCCGAAATTGGAGAGCGTGCCGTTTTTTAGTCCGTTGCCCGAGCCGAGCAGGATGACCAGCATGAAGATACCCCATGCGACCGAGAAGCCCGTGAGGAACGTGCGCAGCTTGTTGCGGCGGATCGACGCCCAGATTTCCAACAGCAACTCTCTCATGGCCGGAGGTTTTGTATCGAACCGATCACGCCGTCCTTCAGGTGGATGATCTTGTCCGTCTGGTCGGCGATCGATTGTTCATGGGTTACGCAGATGATGGTCATGCCCGTCCCGTTTACCTGCCGCAGCAGGTCCATTACCTCCTGCGAGGTTTTGCTGTCCAGGGCGCCCGTAGGTTCGTCGGCGAGAATGATCTGGGGCTTGTTGATCAATGCCCGGGCGATGGCCACGCGCTGCTTCTGGCCGCCCGACATCTCGTTGGGCATGTGGTTGGCCCAGTCGCGGAGTCCCAGCCGGTCGAGGTATTCGAGGGCTTCGGCATTGCGCTTGCGGCGTGAAACGCCCTGGTAGTAGAGGGGAAGGGCGACGTTTTCGACCGCGTTCTTGTAGTTTATCAGGTTGAACGACTGGAAAATATAGCCGATCATGTTGTTGCGGGCAGCGGCGGCCTGCGTCTCGCTCAGGTGTTTGATCAGGCGCCCGTTCAGGAAATATTTGCCCGTGTCGTAGTCGTCCAGGATCCCGAGGATGTTCAGCAGGGTCGATTTGCCCGATCCCGAGGCCCCCATGATCGAAACCAGCTCGCCCTTTTCGATTTCGAGGTCGATACCCTTGAGTACATGCAGCGGAGCGCCGTTGTGTTTGGTCTTGTTGATGTTTTCGAGTACAATCATATCGAGAGGGAGTGATCCCGTTTTTTTATGGTCGTTGATTTTGTTCGCTGTTTTTGTTTCGGCGTATTTCCTGTTGATCCGTGAAGTGTTCCTGCCGGTCGAAACCGAAGGGTTCTGCGGGGTGTTTCCTGTGCCGGCGTTATGTAATTCCTCGACTTTTGGAAACGCTTGCAGGCACTGCGTCCGTTCTTATCGTTTGTTACGATAAAGATAGAAAGTATATTTGTGAAAAACAAGAAAAATTTATCGAAAATCAATAAAATTTTACCCCCCCCCGATAGATCGGTCGAGAGGGGGATTTTGTGTGGAAAAAAGACCGTCCCATCCTCTGAAAAAGGAGGCGGGACGGTCTTTAGTTATTCCGCATACACGGTTATTCCGGTTTCGGCAGGAGTCCTGTTTTTTGATATACCTTATAATATATGGATCTTGCGAGAAAATCACTTCCGCGCAGAGCGGACAGGCGTCCGCGAACGATTCCTGCACATGGAGTCGAGGAGCCTATTTGAGCCGCAGGAACGAATAGCCGAAGCGTTCGCAGGCGGCTTTTTCCAACTCTTCGCGGGCCGAGGGGTGCGCAATGTCGATCAGGGCGCGGGCACGCTCGGCGAGTCCTTTGCCCAGCAGGTAGGCCGCACCGTACTCCGTGACGACGTATTGTGTCTGGAAACGGGTGGTCACCACGCCGGCGCCGGGCGTCAGCAGGGCCTTGATCTTGGAGTGTCCCTTCGAGGTGGTCGAGGGGAGCGCGATGAAGGTTTTACCGCCTTCGGAGAGGGCGCCGCCGTACATGAAGTCGTGTTGTCCGCCTACGCTCGAGTAGATCATCGTGCCGATCGAGTCGGCGCAGATCTGGCCCGTCAGATCGACCTCCAGCGCCGAATTGATGGCCATGACCTTCGGATTCTCGCGGATGCGGAACGGGTCGTTCGTCCATGCCACGTCCTTCATGATCAGGTCTTCGTTGTAGTCCATGTATTCGTAAAGCCGCTTCGAGCCGAGAGCCAGCGACGCGAGGTTTTTGCCCGGAAGCACTTTTTTCTGCGAGTTGTCGATCACGCCGCTCCGAATCAGGGGTACTACCCCGTCGGTGAGTGCTTCGGTGTGGAGTCCCAGGTGTTTATGATCGCCCAGGGCCGCGAGTACGGCGTTGGGGATGCCGCCCACGCCGATCTGCTGATCAATGCGGTAGCGGCCAGCGAGGATGCGGCCAGGCTGAATCAACGCATTCATGCCGGTTCCTCCC
>ERZ779654.1158-NODE-1158-length-13272-cov-3.522887_pt1 | contig 13272 bp, 8 predicted proteins | sample MGYA00511075_ERZ779654 | MGnify/ENA primary metagenome ERZ779654 (study PRJEB29588, sample SAMEA2155636) | human gut metagenome | biome: human gut; feature: human-associated habitat; material: faeces | place: Denmark | collected 2008/2010 ...
GGTCGGAAAACGAAAGTAGGAGAAAAACTACTTCGTTTTCCTCCTACTCGAATTGCCAGGTCGTTGTCGTCGTAAAGTAAGCCTTATCTTTCGGAAGATTCACCTCCACAGTCCACAGTGTCCGAGTAACCAGTTCATAGGAGGATACATAACAACTCACGCTTCCATCCGGTTTCTGTCGGGTCACATAGTCGATCGGCGTACTGGAAGTCGGTGCATGACCGATGATACCGAAGTTGAACTCGATACCGCCTGATGTCCACGGACCACGCATCGCAATATCACGGAATTTCACGACGTGGTTGTTGTAGATAAACTCCTTACCCGTCGTTTTATCTACGGCTCCCCAGATCTTTCCACCTATCTCGGGGAAGAGGGTCAGTTTGATATAATCATTTTCAAGAGAGACTACTTTCCATTGCCGGTCGATTCCTTTAGCAGAAAAACCATCAAAACGGAAATAAGGATAAAACAGATCGGAGGGATCAGCCACCGGATCAGGATCAGAGAAAGGATAGGTTTTAACTGTCTCTACTGTCTCGGTTACAGTCGCTTGCTGTGCAAACAAGGGTTGCAACAAAGAGGTTGCACAAAGAAGGATGAGCATCTTTTTCATGGTAATTCATTTATATGGACAATAATGTATATAAGGAGTTTAATCCTCCTTATATACGATTAAAGAGTACATTTTCGGTAAATTATACTATATCGGAAGAGGTTATTTTGCAATAATTAACAAGCCCTTCCCTTTCGGAACAACAATCTCATCGCCGGGTTTCCAGGTTGTTTCCTGTTGGAAATTCTCGATAGCCGGGGCATGCAATGTCACTTTCGAAGGATCGAGACCCAGTTTAGCCCAGTCGATGGAAAGCTTCACTTTGGCATCCGTATCTTCCCAGGTAGCCAATGAGATCAGTGCTTTATCACCCATGTGGCTGTAAACGGTCGCTAACGTCTTTTCGCTACCCGTCTTCACCGGATTGTCTTTCACCCAGTAACCGATCATTTCACTATTCTGCATACCGAAAGAATCCCACAGTTTCCACAGCGGTCCGTTATCCACACGAGGACTACGTCCTGTCATGCCATACAGCATGCCGCGCCACGGATTACCGCCTCCTTCCAGCATCTCGCCCATCAAACCATAAGGAATACCGGAAACTTCAACCAGCCAGAACTCCGGCGGGAAATCATAATTGAAGTATTCACCGAACCACAGACGGTCGAGGTAGGGGAAATGTTCCAGATACAGATTGGCACTATTGGCAAAACCGTCTTTCGGGTTATACTGATTGGCAGAATGCAGGTCGATCATAGCTCCCGGATTCGTACGGTTCATCACTTTGCGGATACGTTTCATCGTCATCCGGTCGAAAGCCAGGTCATCGATATACAGCCCGTCGATACCGACGTTCTTCATCAGCCAGTCGAGACCTTCCAGATAATAGTTATGCCAGCGGGAAATGCCACTGTTCACAATCGCTGCATCTTTCAGTCCGGGTACAAACCAGGCGCCGATATAATTCTGGTCCAAATGTTCCTGTAACCAGGAGAAGCCGCCACCGGGACCTTCCGAGAAGATCTCGTTCCCCAGACTACGCAAAGCAAACATTTCCACACAGCTGTTGGACAACTCACGAACGGTATTGTAAATTTTCACCTTCATGTCGCGGGCGTGAGCACCATCGATGTACGCTTTCATCTCTTTGGTACGCAGGAACGGATAGTTGATGAACGGATTGATAGCATTCGCATGATGGATATTGATGACATTGGCACCTCGCTTTTGTATACCATCCAGGAACTCATAGTTATGATGATAGCGTTCGCGCCATTGTTTATCCGTATCAATCGGACGGAACGGAGTCAACGCCAGGTTGAAATAATAATACAGCCGGTTTCCTTTTTTCACGCTGCGCTTACCGGAATAAGCATTAATACGTGTTCCATCGGCAGCATTATGAATATCGATACCTCCATTTCCGGCATTACACCAGGATACCGGCATGTGCAACGGTTTCTGATGATAGAAATTGGTATTCAGCGGACGTTCGTATTTATTATCATACAGGCGGATCTGGATACCGGCATTGACATCACCCACCCAAACAGCATCCTGGTTTTTCTCTACATCCCATTTCCAGCGAAGATCATTCGGACAGTAACCTCCTTTCTCTCCCAAACCCATCATATAACGTCCGACACCGGATGCTAAATGTGTCCGCAACGCTACATCCTCCACAGAAGCATCTTCACGGGCGACCAATGTCACTTTATATGCTATGTTTCCATCCGATTCCATCTCTCCTTCCAGGTCCATCAGGAAACGGCTGTTTTGGTTAAGGGCTTTCCAGGCGATTGCACCTTGTTTATGTTTGGTGATTTCGAAGTTCAGGTTTTCCCATGCACCGCCATCGGCAGCCAGTTCCATAGGAGCAGCCAATACACTACGGCCATTCGTACCGATGCCCGTCATAGTCTCTTTGAAATAACTGGTAATATGTTCCGGCAAACCTAAGTCAGAGAGTTTAATCTCGCGTCCCAGGCAGCTGATCGTTTTATCCTTCATCACCAGCGGCGTATAAGGGGCAATCACCTCATCATCAAAACCGATCTGCGAGTTCAGCCAACGCAGACGGGAATGACGCCAAGGTTCATTATCTCCATGATTGGCAATTACATTTTCCGAAACATTCAGAGAGACCTGTACGGTCTTGCTTTCGGCATTGGCAGCAGAGACAGTCACTGTTCCCTGATAAGTACCTGCAGAAAGATGCTCCGGCAACTGGGTTCCAACCCATAATGCCTGCACTTTACCCTTATCCACAGAGCAATTCTTTTCAAAGACGGTACCGGTCACATCCGTCCCTTCCGTATTGAAACAGGTAAATGAGGAGGCTGGTATCTGCTCGCCGGTCGCTTTATTCGTAAGGGCAGAGAAATCGACATGCAGATTCTCTACATTCGAACGTGCCGCCCAAACACCTAACTGAAAGACATAATACTCTCCCTTATCCGCCTGCCCGTTAAAGAAATCATGCCGATTGTCAGCAATCCATTTATAAGGAATATCCGTTGTCATACGGATGGGGAATTTGCGGTCTTCCGTAAAGAGAATATATTTCTCTCTGGGATGTTCTTTTAATAATCGGGCAGTCTCGTTCGATGTAGCGATCACTTCCATCGGATAGAAGCTGTTCAACTCATTGATTGCCTGGAACTGTACGACTTTAGCCGCCGGAAGGGCAGGTGCTTTCTTCCCGGACAGTTTATTTTTCTTTACCCAGTCAGCCGAAGCCGTATTCTCGAAAGCCGGATAATTAACGGTCGGATAGTAAGGACTACCGCTCATTACATTCTTCAGGTAATAGATATAATATTCTCCCGGAACAGTCTGCGGCTGGAAAACCACCTCTCCCCGCTCCCGGTCGATAGTAAAGCGGCATACATTCGTAATACGTTCACCGGTTGCAGCATCCACAACGATCAGATTTTTTGCTTCCGGGTTCAGATCGCGGCGACGCCAGTCGATCGTTGCCAATACAGCATCGGCCGGTTTATCTACAGAGACAATTACCCGATGGTTTCCCAATGAATCGGCATTCCATATACCTACCCCATAAAGTTCGTCTGTGGGTACAGCCTGTGCCTGCAAACTACTATAGGCAAACAGGCAAAAAAGTGTAAATAGCAATTGTTTCATGTGCACTAGTATTTATCTTTAATATTGCTTTATACGATTGATCAATTCATCCTGCGGACGTCTTTTCGCCAGATCGGCCGGATCAGCCTGCTGGATAAAGACATTCTTCAAACGTATGTTTTCATGTTTATAAAACACTATTTCCTCGTCAGAGAAACTGCCTTTTAACAGATCAAGGGGAGTATATAAGGAATACCCCAGTTGCTGCAATAGATCTCCGGCTACGGATTCAAAGATAGCAATATCTTCGGAAGATAATTCACGCAGAAACTTTTTTGTATTGTCTTTTAGGATCGGTTTGGTTACATTTGCCCACATTTTGCCTGCAACCGCTGTATTTTCAGACTCGCGGCTCTTATAATAATCCATCACCCTATCAGAATAAGGAAGATGCAGGAAATTGCAAAGCTGCCGCATCACTTTTTCCGGACTGGCAATAAGTGTTTCGTAATTCAGCATAAAGAAATGATCGGCCGCCGTCCTGTCCTTCAAACGGAGAGCAGCTTCCTGATCCTTTTTCCAATTTTCAGCCAGTGCATAAATATGTTTCTCTCCGACAATAGCCTTTTTAAACGAAAGAGCGACATCACGACCGTCCCGGTATAGATAGATATAATAAGGAGAAATCCCGGTAGATTCAATGCCTTCTGCATACAGCATATTTTTCATGCTTTTACATAGCCAGAAAGAAGCTCCGGTCTGACGGGCTGCTGATTCATAAATCACCCGGAACAACTCATACAACGTTTGTTGCCTGCAGGCTGCTACCACTTCATCTGCACGAATCGTAATACCTTCCCAGGGAACCGGGTTCACTGTGACTAACTCGCACACATCCTGTGCCAACCGATAAAAATTAGACTGATCCGTCAAATCGCCATATTTGGGAAGCAATGGCAAGAAACGCTGAAGAATATGCGGAGGATGGGGAGCAGCGATCTCCCGGATTCCATCTAGCATGACACGCAACAGATTGGATCCGGATCGCTGGGTTCCAATCATTTGTATACCTTGTATTGTATTCATAGAATTAGAATAAGATAAAGCCCGCCACGCCTGCTCCGATGATCAGGTAAACCGGACTGATTGTGTATTTTAGTGAAATAAAAAATGTAACCAGGAAGATAATAACCGAAACAACCGACAGCATAATCGTCTGTCCGATCGTAACGGCTGAAGCAAAGATCATTCCGATAACAGCTGCCCGTACCCCTTTCATGGCTGCTTTTACAACGGATGACTGATTCAGTATTTTTACAAAACGGGATAATAAGACAGTTAATACAGCCGGCGGAGTGAACATCGCCAACGTTGCCAGCAACGCCCCCGTGATACCTGCCACTTTATACCCGATGAAGGTCGCTGTAATAAATATCGGTCCGGGAGTGATCTGCCCTATCGCTATCCCGTCGGCAAACTCAGCCGAGGTCAGCCAGTTCAAGTTCTCCACGAACAACTCATGCAAAGCCGGAATAACAACATATCCTCCTCCGAACAAAGTCAGGCTGATACCGGAGAAGGTCGATACAATCTGAATACCTTCTGGAGCACCCGGATATTGTCCTCCCCAAAGTAAGATACAGAGTAATAGCAAAAGAACAATCCCGGAAGTCATCAGCTGCCTGCTACCTGTCTGCTTCTCCCCATCTGATATCAACTCTTGTCCCACAGACTGGCGAAACAAGAAACCGCCGACTATCCCGCTAACGATAATCAACAGAAAAGTAACCGTAAAACCACCGATAAAAATCAGCAACAAAGCCGCCAGCAGGCAAAGAACCCATTGGGCAGGTAATTTGATCGTCTTACGTGTCATCCCGATAGCCACCGTAACGATCAAAGCAGTAATAGCCGGAGTGATTCCGCTGAACACATTCTTTACCGCAGGTATATTTCCGTAGGAGAAATACAACCACGAAAGAAATATAACCAGTAAGAACGAGGGAATAATGATTCCGGCAAAAGTCACAACCGCCCCCGGTATCCCCCTTAAATGGTACCCGACATAGGCAATCGTATTTACGGCTACGGGTCCTGGCAGTACGGAGGTCAGGGAAATTCCATCCAGCAGATCTTCTTCTTTCAGTTTCTTGTCTACTTCCACTAACTGCTTCTGTACGATAGCCACTAGCGACATATAACCGCCAAATGCCGTAGCTCCCAATTTCAGGAATGTAAAGAAGATATAGGATAGCGATGCACGTTCCATATTACTTGATTTCTTTAAAATATTTATCCCAGGTTTCTACCGGAACATACACTGCCCGATAAGGAGCAAAATGCAGGACACTTTCCCAAAGAACCTTTCCTTCCTTATCCGTAACCATCACCGAACCGGTCTTCGAGCTACATTGCAGTAAATTCCCATTCGGCAAAATAGAGGCATTGCCCATCCGCGAAGTATATTTATCGGCAGGTAATAAAGCATTGATTGTTATTTGGGCCGTACGGTTCTCTTCATCCAACCGGAAAGCCTTACCTCCGGAACGTTGATTATGTAAACCATTATCGAAAAGCATCAGATCGCCATTCTCCATAATATAAGGTGAATGTTGGAAAGAGAAATAAGCCGTTGTATCCATTCTAAAGTCTCCGTCCCTCCCAAAACGCCAGACCAGTTCACCGCTTTTGGCATCCACCTTCCAAATCTGATCTTCAATAGGGGCCGATAATAAATAATTATCGTCTCTATCAAAACAAAGCCCATTGATATGAAAACGATCGTATCGGTATTCTCCGATATACGGATCATTCTCTATATCCCATACATCCCAGGCAGACCATGTCTTTAACACATTCCCCAGTGTATCGATAACCATAATGCCATCGCCCCCTAACGTATCCGTTTCCATTTTACCGTTTACGGATATTGTAGCAATCTTCTTCGGACGGTACAATGTATGTATATGATGGTCTTTATCCATTAATACATCATGATGAATCACCTGATAATCCTTTTCCTTTTCTATCTTATCCAAGTCTAGGCGCCACATCGTTTCGCCCGTCAGAGATACTTCCGCCAGCCCGGTTCCGCCGGCAAACCCAATCGAACCTCGACGCATCGGTTTTTTATGTTCATCGTTGCGTACTTGCTCCGGAGTCATCGTATAATCATCTATTACGTCCTTCACAAACGGACGCAGCATTGCCAGGAATGTACCTCTCGGCGTAATAGAAGCTGCACGTACTCCAATATCATCCACCTGCCAAACCCAACGTACTTCACCCTCATTGTCAATCAATGCCATGTAGCCAGGCAAACGACCAAAACAAATTAATATCATCCCATCCCCCAAAGCCGTTGTGTCATGCGGATGTAGTTCATTAAACCAATGATTGACCAACCAAGAAGACTGCTCACGAGTTTTAAAAGTCAGTTCTTTTGATTTTTGCTTAAAAAGGTTATCGATAACCACTCGATAAGTATATTCGGTATTAGCCTTCAAAAGTAACAAATCCAAATGATGAAGCGTATCCGCCGGAGAAGTTTGGGTCCGATAAGACTTCCCGGTCTTTTTTTCCGTATATTCAATATATACAGGAGCTGGCTTGGCTATTGAAACATCTACCTTATTATACATGGCTGTATTACGAGGTGAAGTCAGAGTTATCGATCTCAATGTATTCTTTTCAATCCATATAAAAATAGCTGACAACAAACAGATGGCAACAACAATTCCTATCAAACGCTTCATATCGATCTTATGTATTAATTAAATGTAAGGGGGGCATGTCAAAAGTCGGAATTAAGGAATACAGCCCCCCCCTTGAAGATTATTTATTTCGGCAACCGTGAAGGATTCTCTGCTGCCAAATTCGGATTCAATTGAGCATCATTCAACGGATACGGGAAATACCGCAAACTAGAAGTTACATTTGTCGGCTGAGCGATACCCAGCTTCTTTAAATGCGCATTTACGACTTCCTCATATTTTCCAAAACGAATCAAGTCTGCACGACGCTGGAATTCAAACACAAGTTCATAACCACGTTCTTTAAGAATAGCATCATTCATTGCTTCTTTTGTTGAAGGAGCTGGGAAACGATTATGCTTTCCATATTCCGGAGCACCGGCACGAGCACGAATCTGATTCAAGTAAGGAAGAGCTGCAGCCGGACCATTCAAGTTATTCTCAATTTCCGCCTTACAAAGGATTACATCCGACAAGCGGAAAATACAAATCGTACGCCCATCATAATAAGCATCTGAAATCATGTCGTACGTATATTTCATGGTAGCTACATTTTGCATATACTTGGTCGTATCATTCGGAACAACCGTTACCCCCTCTTCCGGAACCATGTAATGGAAACCGTAATCAGATTGATCATCCCGTTTTGCATCTCCCGTATAATCATAATAAAAGAACTCACGGCGTGGATCTTCTTTGTCATAACTACGCCAAAACGGAAGGGATACGCCATAATATTGCCAACGCCCCGGTACTTCCGGATGATCCGAAGGACCAAAGTGACAGGCAATCTCGGCAGCATTATTTCCCGTTTCATGCAATAAAGCAAAAATCATTTCCTTTCCATATTTGTTGTTTTCCGACCATACATATTTGAAATCACTTTCCAATTCATACTGGCCACTGTTCAACACCATGTCGATATATGTTTTCGCATTCGCATAATCATGATTACGCAAGTAGATCTTTCCCAGCAACGTAGCGGCGGCTCCACTCGTGGCACGAGCCAAATCCTGACCACTCCAGCTAGCAGGTAAAAGGTTGATACATTCTTTCAAATCAGAAATCAATGTCGCTTCAATTTCGGATACCGGAGTCAATGTCGCATCATTCATTGTAAAAGGATTCTTCACCAACGAAGTGATAAAAGGAACTGCTCCCCATGCATCTGTCAAATCACGATAAGCCATTGCACGCAAAAATTTAGCCTGCCCCTTCACCAGATTCTTCTTTTCTTCCGACATATTGACAGCATCCACATTATCTAAAATCGTATTGGCATTCGATACCACATTATACATATCCCTCCAGTTGTTACTGAAATAGCGGTTGCTGGCATCATACGTCATATTACTCAGTTTAGTCGGGTCGCCAGCCGCTGTAGAATAACCTATATCGGTAGCATAATCGGTAATCATAATCATATACCCCCCGTAATATAACCAAGCATCTCCCGGATAAGGATTCATATCCGAATATAAACCCACGACGGCTGCTTCAATATCCGACTCCGTACTATAAGCATTCGTTGTCGTCAAATTACTATATATTTCAGGATCCAGATCGGTACAAGCCGTAACCAACCCCATCGTAACCAGACCTAATAAATATTTCTTACAATTCATTTTCAAATTCTCCTTTCCATTAGAACGTAATATTCAAACCTACCGTATAAGTACGCATAGCAGGATAAGCATTGAAATCCATACCTGCACCAGCATTTGCCGTTTGTTGGCTTCCACCTGACTGGGCAGCCTCGTTAGCTTTTGTATCCACTTCCGGATCCCAACCGGAATAACCTGTGATTGTAAACAAGTTCTCGGCTGAGAAATAAACCCGGCAAGAACTTACTATCTTTTTAAACGGAATCGTATAACCCAATGTCAAATTCTTCAAACGAAGGAATGAAGCATCTTCGATAAAATGGTCGTTCACATATCCGCCATACTGCGAATAGTAGAAACCGTTACGCGGGATATCTGTATTCTTGTTTGAAGGTGTCCAACGATTCAATGCGTCTGTAGTACGTTTCCACTCCAAATTCATACGTGTCATGTTTAACAGATCATTGCCAATAGATCCCTGGAAGAAAATTGACAAGTCAAATCCTTTCCAGGCAAAATTATTGGTCAAACCAAAAATCAAATCAGGATTGGCATTGCCTATAATTGTACGGTCATCTGCATCGATTTTACCATCATTATTCACATCCTCGAATTTCGGATCACCTGGTTTTGAATTCGGTTGAGCAGCATACGATTCACCTTCTTGCAATACACCTATATACTTCCATCCATACAAAGAGCCCAGAGGTTCTCCTTCACGTACGATAGCATAATCATTTTCCGATACAGTTCCCATCGGTTTTGAAGAAGTGATACGTATGTCACCACTACTTCCTAAGTCTAATACCTTATTCCGGTTGAGTGCTAAATTAAACTTTGTGTCCCAAACGAAATCACCAGTCAAATTATGAGAAGTAATATCCAATTCAAAACCGCGATTCGATATCTCACCAACATTCTGCTGACCGGAAGTAAAACCGGTATAATAAGGTAAGGAAACTTTCAGTAACAAATCTTTTGTTTTTTTCCAGTAACCATCTAAAGTAACAGACAAACGATTGTTAAAAAAGCCCATATCGAAACCGACATTATACTGAGTTGTCGTTTCCCACTTCAAACTGGCATTTTCAGGACTGCTTTGGTTAAGATGCGTACCCGGCATATTGTTTGAACCATCTAAAGTGACATGATTGGTAGAAACCAACGCATACGATGCATAATCGCCAATACGTTCGTTCCCAGTAACACCATAGCCGGCACGTACTTTCAAGTTGCTGAAAACACCCCAATTCTTCACAAAATCTTCTTCGCTGGCACGCCATGCCAAAGATCCTGAAGGAAATGTTCCCCAATGATTGTTAGCTCCAAACCGAGAAGAACCATCTCGACGAACTGTTACCGTTGCCAAATACTTATCATTGAACGTATAATTTACACGACCAAAGAATGAGGCCAACAAATTCTCTGTCTTAGAAGAAGAGACTCCTTTAATCGAAGCTGCCCCCAAATTGTTCCATTCAAACAAGTCGGTAGAGAAACCTTTTCCGTTTGCCGAACGAGACTCCGCACTGTACTTCTCATACGAATACCCCAACATTACATTCAAGTCGTGTATATTGTTGAAAGTTTTCATATAATTTAAAATACCTTCAAACACCTGTCGAGTTGACCTGAAATCATACGTAGAAGCAATACCCCCTTCTATTTCTCCTGCATAAGTAGTAGATTTCGGCAAATAAGAACCTTTGAAATTATGCAACAATTCGACACCGGCTGTAGCCTTAGCCGTAAATCCATCAAATGGATTGACTTCAAGGAAAGCTGTTCCGTTGAACTTGTCATTTACCATTTCTTTTTTACGTTCCAGCAAATTGGCCAATGGATTATCCCCACGACCACCTGGAACACGTCCATACGTACCATCTTCATTATAAGGTTTTACCGTAGGATCATACTCCATCACGCTCAACATGACGTTCTCACCCAAAATATTTCCGCTATAGGTTTGAGCATTCGAACGTTCGCGGTGGGCATACATCGTAGCACCGGCTTTAATGAAATCGTTAATGGTTTGATCTACATTCACACGTCCTGAAATACGGTTAAAATCCGTATTCTTCAAAACACCCTCTTGCTTATAATATCCTAAACTGGTCAATACCTTTGTCTTTTCAGAACCTCCACGGAACTGGATATTATGATCTTGTACCAAAGCTAGGCGTGTACAAACATCCAACCAATCGGTATCTACGGTAGACTGTAATTGAGAGGGCGTATAAACTCCGTTAGGGTTGCCTTCTTGGCCATCAATTTCCTGATACAATGCATTTTGCAAGTTCATATAATCCTTTGCATTGAGAAACTCAAACGGATTATCCACCTTCTGAGTTCCCAAGTAACCACTGTAAGAAATCTTGTTTTCGCCTGCTTTTCCTCGTTTCGTCGTAATCAATACGACCCCATTCGCACCACGTGCTCCATAAATAGCCGTGGCCGACGCATCCTTTAAGATTTGCATGGATTCAATATCATTCGGATTCAGATTCAAGCCTTCAGAAGAAGGGAAACCATCCACCACATAAAGCGGTTCGTTAGTAGACGAGATTGAGTTATTGCCACGGACACGTACCGCAATAGTACCACCCGGTGCTTTTGAACTTTGCGATACCTGCACACCGGCCGTTTTACCTTGCAATGCCTGGGCTGCGTTACTCACCGTACCACCCAGCACCATGTCATCTGCCGATACAGTCGAAACAGCACCGGTCAGGTCTTTCTTCTTTACATAACCATAACCAATGGCAACCACCTCATTCAGACCGATTGCCTCTTCTACTAAACTGACATTCAACACAGACTGGCTACCTACTTTAATTTCTTTCGTAGTATAACCAATAAAAGAAATAACCAAAGTTGCATTGTTAGGTACATCCAAGGTATACTTACCGTTCATATCGGTAACTGTACCATTTGTGGTTTCTTTCTGCACGACATTAGCACCAGGTATAGGTTCTCCGGCACTATCCGTTACAACCCCCGACACCCTTTTAGCCTGTTGAGTGATCATAACACTTTCATTCTTTGCTTTCGTTGCATCCACTCCACCTGGAATAGCATACGAAGAAACGAGGGAAGATAAACATAATCCAGCTATAAGACCGGACCTTGAAAACACCTTCCGCGTCTGAGAATCCACTGCTCTTGCAGCAAGATTGTCTTTCAGTAAAGCGTTGTTCATAAATTTGAATTATTAGATTTATATCTGCATTACAATAACATCACTCTTTAGAATAACTTGTCGGAATACCAACAATCAACCATAGTCCTATGGGAACTATGGCATTTTGTAAAATATGACCTGTGATAAATTTAAAACTTTTGCAATCGACATAGCGATAATCAGGCTTATAGCCTGATTATCGCTGATAGTATTATCCAATAATCGCTAAGAATTTTACAATTCAACTGTTAAAAATAAGATCAATGTGATTTTTCTCGTAAAAACGTGTAACGAAATAAAAAAAATCATATCTTTGACCCAGACATGAAATATCCATAAAGACATAGTTCCCATAGAACTATGATTCTTGACTTTAACTTTGCTCGTTAAAAACAATACCACTTTCTAATATTATATATTCTCTCAGACATTTTAATTCTAATCTGCACATAACATAATTCTATATCACTCAAATAAGCAAGGGCATAGACAATGAACATAATACCTCTTTTAAATTATCCCACATGAAAAATAAGATTGGAAGAGAAATGTTTATTGTATATTCAGTGTGAATATTACAAAATAAATTGTTTTTGTCTTTTCATGCATACATTCCCTATTGACCATTTCGGAATTCAGTATCCAGGATAGAATTTGAGAGAGATAGTCAGGAAACTCAATTCCCAAATTGATAAAATTTACAAATCAATAGTTTAAATAACGGAATAGTTCACAATCCATACACATTTTATTATGTAACATTGTCCGGTACGCATTAAGGAGTCCGCTGTCCGGTCTGCGGTCAGTTTAGTAATCATGTGAAGGGCCATTATCTATGTTCCCTGCAAGGGCTTGAAATAGCGGGTCATCCGCTTACGCTCATGGTTAATGTGCGTAAGTTCCGCTGCAGAAATACCGCGTGTCAAAGAAAAGTCTTCAGCGAACCCCTCTCCCCCGCTGGCTTCTTCGCACGCGCGAAATACCCGGAAAGTGGAGGAACGCATCCGGAGCATATCTTTGAAGACCACTTCCCGTATCGCCGGTAATCTGCTGCATGAACAAAACATCGTCTGCAGCCAGTCCTCTTGCCTG
>ERZ779654.1165-NODE-1165-length-13229-cov-3.563838_pt1 | contig 13229 bp, 9 predicted proteins | sample MGYA00511075_ERZ779654 | MGnify/ENA primary metagenome ERZ779654 (study PRJEB29588, sample SAMEA2155636) | human gut metagenome | biome: human gut; feature: human-associated habitat; material: faeces | place: Denmark | collected 2008/2010 ...
GCGCCGCCGTCACGTCCGCAGCCAGCGCCTTCATGGGCCGGTCGAGCGTGTCGAGAAATACCTGCTTGTGCTCCAGAAACCACGGGCGCTCGTTGTGAAAGCGCAGCTCCCAGAGAAAGTCGATCGTTGCGTCGGAAAAGCCTGTGAACATGTGTGTTTCGCTCCTTGTCTCCGCGTGGAAAGTATCCCTATCTTACGCCGAAATATCCGCCCGCGCAAGAGGCTGCACCGTGGAGAAAACCCTGTATTTTTCAGGGTTTTTGTCACATTGCTGAATTATGGTTGCATTTTTGACAAATCTTTTGTATACTATCTATCGCGCGGCTGCTTTGCCGCGGGGAAAATGAAAAATTGCAGAGGAGACAAATCATGATTGACAAAATTGACAGTGTGGTCAATGCGATCGGCGGCTTTTTATATCAGCCGTACATCGTGCCGCTGTTTCTGATCGTCGCGGGCCTGTATTTCACGATCCGCACCGGTCTGATCCAGTTCCGCCTGTTTGGCGAGTCCATCCACGTCGTCGCGGAAAAGCCGAAGGAGAAGGGCAGCATTTCCTCGTTCGGCGCGCTCATGGTGTCCACGGCGTCGCGCGTCGGCACCGGCAATATCGTCGGCGCGTCCGGCGCGATCCTCACCGGCGGCCCCGGCGCCATTTTCTGGATGTGGGTCATCGCACTGTTAGGGGCTTCGAGTGCTTTCATAGAGTCTACTTTGGGACAATTATACAAAATACGCGGAAAGGATTCGTTCATCGGAGGACCTGCTTATTATATGAAGAAAGGGTTGAAACAACCGTGGATGGGAATGCTTTTTGCCGTATTAATAAGCATTACTTTCGGGTTTGCTTTCAATTCTGTACAGAGTAATACGATCTGTGCTGCGGCAGAGCATGCTTTTGGGTTCAATCATATTATATTGGGAGGTGTGCTGACTTTGCTGACATTGCTTATCATCTTTGGAGGTATTCAACGCATTGCCCGCGTCAGCAGTATTATCGTGCCTGTTATGGCTTTGGGATATGTAGGGCTGGCACTGGTTATTGTTGCACTCAATATCACTCATTTACCGGGTGTTATCGCACTGATTGTCAGCCATGCTTTCGGTTGGGAGCAGGCATTGGCAGGAGGAGTTGGTATGGCATTAATGCAGGGCATCAAGAGAGGACTTTTCAGCAATGAGGCCGGTATGGGTTCGGCCCCGAATGCGGCTGCCACGGCTCATGTCAGCCATCCCGTAAAACAAGGGTTGATACAGACTTTGGCGGTATTTACAGATACATTATTGATATGTACCTGTACGGCTTTTATCATCCTCTTTAGTGGGGCTCCTCTGGATGGTTCGGCTAATGGAGTGCAGCTGACTCAACAGGCGTTGACAAACGAAATAGGTTCTTCGGGCAGTATCTTCGTTGCCGTAGCTCTTTTCTTTTTTGCTTTCAGCAGTATTCTGGGGAATTATTATTATGGTGAGGCTAATATCCGTTTTATCACTCACCGGAAATGGGTACTTCATGGTTACAGGATATTGGTGGGTGGTATGGTACTCTTCGGTTCACTTGCCACATTGGATATGGTATGGAGCCTGGCAGATGTCACGATGGCGTTAATGGCTATCTGTAATCTGATCGCTATCCTTTTCCTCGGAAAATATGCTATCCGTCTGCTAAATGATTACCGCGCGCAAAAGAAAGCTGGCATCCAAAGCCCTGTTTTTAAGAAAGAGACAATGCCGGACATCGAAAAGGACTTGGAATGTTGGTGAAAACCAACTGTTTTTGTACCTTTGCACGCAAATTGACAGATGGTAGTTATGTTATATACCTTCCACACGCTCAAATAGTAAATTGTAAATAATAAAATTGTAGAGATAACAATGGGCTTATTTGGTTTATTCAAGAAAAAATCCGATGAAACGAAAGTCGGCAATGTAGAAGATTTCATATCACTGACACGGGTGTATTTCCAGTCAGTTATCGCCACAAACCTCGGTATCACTAATATCCGCTTCTTGCCGGACGTAGCTAACTTCAAACGTTTGTTTAAAGTTCCTACTCAAAACGGTAAACTGGGATTGGCCGAAAAATCTGCTGCGCGCAAAATGCTGATGCAGGATTATGGGTTGAACGAGAACTTCTTTAAGGAAATCGACTCTTCCGTGAAACGTAACTGCCGCACTCAAAATGATATTCAATCTTATTTGTTCATGTATCAGGGATTTTCCAATGATCTGATGATGTTGATGGGAAATCTGATGCAGTGGAAGTTTCGTATGCCGTCGATCTTTAAGAAGGCTTTGTATGGTATGACACAGAAAACGGTACACGATGTTTGTACCAAGACAGTGTGGAAGGCTGATGATGTGCATAAAACGGCTGCGACTGTTCGCCAGTACAAAGAGCGTTTGGGATACTCTGAACAGTGGATGACGGATTATGTGTATAATATTGTTCTTCTTGCCAAGAAGGAGCCGAAACGGAAGAACGACGACACGGAAACGAAAAAATAAGTCGCTTTAAATGTTAGAAAATCGTAAAGATTAATAGGATAGAAAAAGCGGGGGTTTTGTACCTCCGCTTTTTTTGTTATCTTTATGTACTTTTTTCTTTTGTCTTGATACAAAAGAAAAAGTACCCAAAAGAAAAAATCAAGGCTGCGCCTGCCCGGCTACTCCGGTTTCATTCCCGGCTAAAGGGTAGAAACTCGCTTCGCTCAAACAGTCTGCCCTTCTTAACGCCGGTAATAAAACCTTCGCTTGACGCCGTGCAGACGAGGCCGGAGGAGGACCATGCGGTATGGTAGTATATTATAATAATTAAAAAATAGAGAGATTGCTTATGAAACAAAAGAAAATGCTTGCGCTTACTTTTTCACAGTTGAAACAAATCTATAATCAAGAAATTCCGGAAGTGGTGGAGATAGCTGATAAGAGCTCTTCTGTGGAAGAGTTCAAGGCTGGGATGCTGCGTTTTTTGGAAATTTGCAGGATAGAAAATGAGGCTGCGGAGGAGGCGAGGGAGCAAATTCGACTCTTACTCGATTATGATGGACAGAATGTCCATGAACTGTCTACTGGACAGGATATGTCAGTACAGACGATTCGGTTGCTTTATGAGTTTCTGACGGGAACGTTGGAAAATATGGAGATACCGACGGATTTGTTTATTGAAATTTTCCAGATGTTTAAACGGTTGAAGGGAGAGGTTGTGCCTTTACCATCGCCACAGCGTATCAAAAGTAGGAATGACCGGTGGGAAACGGGATTGGATGAAGAGGTACGTGAAGTGCGGGATGAGAATAAGGAGCGGATGTTGCACTTGTTGATTCAGAAGATTGAAAACAGGAAGTCGAAGCCTTCGGTGCGTTTTCACTTTGAGGAGGGAATGAGTTATGAAGAAAAATACAGGTTGGTCAATGAGTGGTGGAACGATTTCCGCTTTCATTTGGCAATGGCTGTGAAAAGTCCGGGCGAGTTGAATCGATTCCTGGGAAATTCACTTTCGTCAGAGACTATGTATTTGCTTTATCGTGCCCGGAAGAAGGGTATGCCGTTCTTTGCAACTCCTTATTATTTATCGTTGCTTAATGTAACGGGATATGGGTATAATGACGAGGCTATTCGGAGTTATATTCTGTATTCTCCACGTTTGGTGGAGACGTATGGAAATATTCGCGCGTGGGAGAAAGAGGATATTGTAGAAGCCGGGAAGCCTAATGCTGCGGGATGGCTTTTGCCGGACGGGCATAACATTCATCGGCGGTATCCGGAGGTGGCTATTCTCATTCCTGACACTATGGGACGGGCTTGCGGAGGACTTTGTGCTTCTTGTCAGCGTATGTATGATTTTCAGAGCGAGCGGTTGAATTTCGAATTTGAGTCTTTACGCCCGAAGGAATCATGGGATCGTAAGTTGCGTCGGTTAATGGCTTATTTTGAAGAGGATACGCAATTGCGGGATATTCTTATTACAGGAGGCGATGCGCTGATGAGTCAAAATAAAACGCTTCAGAATATTCTGGATGCGGTGTATCGGATGGCGGCACGCAAACAAAGGGCGAATCTTGAACGCAAGGATGGAGAGAAATATGCGGAATTGCAACGGGTACGGTTGGGGTCACGTCTGTTGGCTTATTTGCCGATGCGTATCAACGACGGGCTGGTTGATGTTCTGCGGGAATTCAAGGAGAAAGCATCGGCTATCGGTGTGAAACAGTTTATTATACAGACTCATTTCCAGACACCGCTGGAGGTTACTCCTGAAGCTAAAGAAGCGATCCGGAAGATTCTTTCTGCGGGATGGATTATTACGAATCAGTTGGTATATACGGTGGCTGCTTCACGTAGAGGGCATACGACCCGGCTTCGTCAGGTGCTCAATTCGTTGGGGGTGGTATGTTATTACACTTTCTCGGTAAAGGGATTCAATGAGAATTATGCAGTATTTGCACCCAACAGTCGTTCAATGCAGGAGCAACAGGAGGAAAAGATTTATGGCCGTATGACACCGGAACAGGCGGAGGAGTTATATAAGATATTAGAGACGAAAGTAGGAACAGAAGAGGAGCCTAAAGAGGATGTTGCCAAGCAATTAAGACGCTTCATGAGAAAGCATCATTTACCTTTCCTTGCCACTGATCGCAGCGTATTGAATTTACCGGCTATCGGTAAAAGCATGACTTTCCAGTTGGTGGGACTAACTGAAGAAGGAAAACGAATTCTACGCTTCGAACATGACGGTACTCGTCATCATAGCCCGATTATCGATCAGATGGGGCAGATTTATATTGTAGAGAATAAATCGCTAGCTGCTTACCTGCGCCAGTTAGCCAAGATGGGAGAAGATCCGGAAGACTATGCTTCTATCTGGAATTATACGAAAGGAGAAACCGAACCTCGTTTCAGTCTTTACGAGTATCCTGATTTCCCCTTCCGCACAACAGATAAAATGAGTAATTTAAGTATTAAGAATTAGGTATTAAGTATTAATCGACAAGCATCAACTAACAAGTATTAATCAACGCCTATCAAGTATAAACCAGCGGCTTCGGTAATACTTATTACTTAATACTTGTTTCTACTACTTGTTTCCTACTCTTTTACCCGTATTACTATATTTGCAATAATTGCAGTTAGGCCTCCGGTGGTAATCCCTGAAGAGAAGATACTTCGAATTGCTTCCGGGGCTTGTTGTAATACGTCCGGCATTAGTTCTACCCCTAAGCCTAAGGAGAGGCTGACTGCTAATACCAAAGTTTCTTTACGGCCTATTTCTTGTGAGGAGACAATACGGATTCCCGCCGCTGCTACTGTGCCGAACATTAGTAAGGTTGCACCGCCCAGTACAGGATCGGGCATTAAGGAAAATACGGCACCTACGATGGGAAATAAACCCAAAAGGACGAGCATTGCTGCGATATAATAACCAACATAACGGCTGGCTACTCCGGTCAGTTGGATAATACCGTTGTTTTGTGCAAAGATGGAGTTTGGAAAAGAGTTGAATACACCGGCGAGAAAGGAGTTGAATCCATCTGCCATTACTCCACCGGAAACCCGTTTCAAATAGGAATCTCCTTCAATGGGAAGTCCGGAAATCATAGAGTTGGCAGTTACATCACCTGTTGCTTCAATGGCAGTTATCAAGTAAACCAGACCAATGGCTATAAAAGAAGACACATTGAAATCAACACCATATTTAAAAGGCTGGGGAATATTAAAACTCATCAGCATTTCCACATTCAACGCACTCATATCCACTTTTCCCAGAGCAAATGCCAAACCATAGCCAAGGCAAAGTCCGAGTACAATGGAACTCATACGCAGGTATTTGTTCCCGCAACGGTTGAAAAACAAGACGCTAAGAAGTACCAGTGCTGCAATAGACAGGTTTTCCCACGTAGCAAACGTACCATTATCCATAGCTGCATATCCGCCTCCGCAAGATACGATACCTACCTTTATCAGACTCAATCCGATAAGCAGCACGACAATACCGGAAACCAGCGGAGTGATAATATTACGCAGATATTTGAATGTGCGGCTGACAATCATTTCGATAGGCGCAGCAGCCATACAGGAACCGAAAATTAACGGTAATCCGCCTACCATCCCTGTGGCAATGATAGGGCCGATAAAAGAAAAACTGGTTCCCTGGATGCAGAGCAGTCTTGCTCCTATCACACCAAAGCGGCGGCATTGTATAAAGGTAGATACTCCCGAAGCAAAAAGAGACATGGAAACCAGAAAGCTTGTCTTTTCTACATCAAGTTTCAAGGCACTTGCGATGATAAGCGGAGGTGTAATGATCGCTACGAAAATAGCCAAAAGATGTTGTAAAGCCGCAAACAAGGCGTCTTTAAAAGGGGGACGGTCTTCTACGCCGTAGATTAAATCAGTTTTCATTTAACAGGGTTTCTATATATTTTTTTAAGTTCCGCAGAGGGATAAACAGAGATTATTCTGAAGTCCGGCTTCTTTTAGTCCGACTTTTTTTAATTCTATTTCTTATAATCCGTTTTTTAGTTCAGCGTCCATTTCAGAGCGAGTGTCGGGATAACATAAAAGCCATCACGACCGCCGAAGTTATTACTCAATTCAACTTCGGAGCCAACACTAAGATTGAAATTTTTATTTACGCCTTTGATTTTGTTCAGGTTCACCCAGAATTGTGGTTCGGAGAGGAAGATAGTCTTTCCGTAGTTGGTTTCTTCACGCCACCAATCGGCAAAGCCGGAGAAAGTGAGCAGATTGCGGCAGAAATTTACGTACCACGTACCTGTCAGCTGGAAGTTGTTGGGCGATTGGTGTTTCTGAATATACTTATACATAGCAGTCAGCGTGAAGCCTTTGGAAAAGGAAGCATTATTAAAAGTGTAGGTAGCTCCTGCCAGATAAGCATTTTTATAAGACATGCCTTTCGATAATCCACCGTTATATTCAAGATGTGCAGAGAAAGGACCTTTCCAGAATTTTAGTTCACGGGCTATTTCCCAATAAGCGGAAGCGACACCCTCGGAAGTGTAATCCATATCAACAAAGAAATAAGTGCTTCCCCAAGTATCAGGATGAAACTTCTCCACAGTGGAGGTGAACAGCGGGCGACCTTGCAAATCTTTATCATACAAAGAACGTCCGAAATCATAATGTAGCTGAATGTTTTGCGCCTGCAATCCCGGTATGCCAGAGAGCAACATACAGAGGAAAAGAGCAGAGATAATTTGTTTCATAAGTAAATGTGTTTAAATGAAGATGCAAAAATAGTTAAAGCTACACATATAAGCACATTACTTCTGTCTTTTTTTATTCCAGGTTATTATTTCCCGTATCCCACCAGAGTCTTGTACCTCCATGGTCATCTCCGCCTAAAGCCTCGACAAGAGCAGAATATTGCTCCGGGTCTTCTGTCTGCAATGTACCTGGGAAATTAAGACGGCGCACCATGATCTCCGTGTCGATGCATCCGCTCCTACTATGATTGAATCGAACGGGAAATAAACGGGGATATCCCGTTCGTCTTTGTTCGGCCCAAGCTTCGCAACCTTCCGGGAACATGGCAATCCACTTCTGCGTGATAATCTTCTCCAGTTTTGTCTCCTTATCATCCTGCGGATTCCATTTGGGAGTGACTTTACAACGCGCTTCTATATTATTTTCTTCATCATAAGTGTCTATAAAGTCGGAAGCTGTCAGCTCACTTTTCAGGTAATCCTCCACCCCATAAATTCCCCATTGATGAAAAGAGGTAGTTACGCCGTTCCGGTAACAAGCTTCTTCATCTTCATCGGTCCACCCGCGCAAAGCGGCTTCGGCACGCAGAAACCAGACTTCCGAAGCAGTCATCAGAGGCGCATCGGTGCTTTGCAGGACAAACAGCTTCGACAATCCGGAATAATGACTATGAGCAAAACATGTCCCTTGACGAATTCCACGATATTGTCCTTTCAAAGCTTCATCCGTACAGTGTTCGAAATAAGCTCCAAGACGAGGATCATCATATCCGACCAAGATTGATTCCATGTTAGCACTCATGTAAGTTTCATTCCACACACGGTTAAGTTCTCCCAATGGATTGGTATATCCGGATTTGGTAGAAACGATTGCTCCGCCTGTTTCCGCTTCAAAGAAGCCATAATCGTTTTCTTTTATTTTCTGTATTTCAGCACAAGCCTTATCGGGAGCAACAGAGGCAATACGCATTGCCAACCGCAAACGCAACGAATTGGCAAACTTCACCCAGGAAGCGTATTTCCCATCCAACAAAATATCAAAACGTGCAAATCCATTGGATTCCGGTTTCTCATCTATATAGTTGGTGAGAGCAACTACAGCAGAATCGAGTTCATTGAAAAACTCATAATAGACATCCTCTTGTTTATCCGGACGGTAATGTTTTTCGGCATTAGCAAAATTCTTATAAATGATAGGACCATAATAATCCGTCACACGATGCATCGCTTCCACCTTTAATATTTTCGTTATCCCGAACAGAGCAGGATGTGTATTTCGGGTAGCATTCTCCGACTGATATATCTGTGGGAAAATATAAGAATACATGTGTGTCCACATGGCGCTATTCCAGCCGTCCTGCATATTATAATCGGAATTATGCGAGCCCCCGTTCAGAGGTTTGCCGTCATGCATATACCCACTGAACATGTCCGCGTTCAGATTCTGTATCAGTTGGAAAGGCCAGTTCTTTCCTTTTCCGTAGTCGTAATTAAAATAAATACCTTGCTGAATAATTCCCAAACGGATTCCATAGCCATTGTCATCAATAATCAAGTCATCATCCGTGATACCGGACAAATCGGTATTGTAATCACGGAAATTACCGGTACAAGCTACAGAGAACAGCAATAACCCCAACAAATATAGATATACATATTTTCTCTTCATTTCTCTCTCCTGCCTTTAAAATTCACATTTCAGAGTAAAGCCCAGACTACGGGTCGTAGGCATTCCGAACACTTCAATTCCTTGATTATCATTTCCGGTAGAAAGTACCAAATCCGGATCAAAAGGAGCTTTCTTATACAAGAAACATAGATTGCGAGCTACAAACGAAAGCTGAACATCTTTCAGTACCTTCGTTTTCTGTATCCACTTCTTGGAGAAATTATAGCTCAATGATACTTCACGCAACCGTAAATTCGTAGCATCATACATATAATATTCCGTCACCCCGGCACGCCCGCCTACTATTTTATAGAATCCTTTCACATTGTCTATACGCTGACCGTCGAGCATTACATATCCCCTGTCACGCGCATCGGCCGTTATTTCAGATACTCCATAAAGATCCATTTCCGCCTGTGTCTGCGAAAGGACTTCGCCTCCGTAGCGCCAATCAAGCAGAAAATAAAGGGTGAAGCCTTTGTAAGAGAATGTATGATCCCATCCCATCATAAAGACAGGGTTGGCATTTCCTACTTTCACCGTATTCCCATCGCCCTCCACCAATGGAAGTCCTTTATTATCACCCTCTGTTTCGTAAACGATATTGCCTGCATCATCACGCACAAAAGCCTTACCATATATATCACCGATAGAACCGCCTTTAATAAGTTTCATGGCATAGCTGGAAGAAAAACTGGTAGGCCCGTAAATCATTTCTTTCAGATCTTCGTGCAACTTCACTATCTTATTCTTATTGGTAGAGAAGTTTACAGAAGTTTTCCAGTTGAAATCAGGAGTTAATACGGGAGTTCCATTCAGTGTCAATTCCCATCCCCGATTCTGGATATTTCCGGCATTTACATATCGGTAAGCATACTTATCACCTGCAAGTGCGGGAAGTTTGAAGAATTGATTATAAGTATTGGTACGATAATAAGTCAGATTAACCCCTAAACGGTGTTGAAAGAATCGCCATTCAGTTCCAAATTCGATGGCATGAGTCATTTCCGGCTCCATTTCCTTGAAAGGTGCGGCGTCATTCGCCTGTATCTCGCCACCGGCATTGATCTGCGAAGAGGGATTAGTGATAAATGGAGGAATATCATTCCCTACTTTACTATAAGCGCCACGCAATTTTGCGAAAGAAACCCATTCGGGTAACTTCACCCATTTATCAAGTAGCATGGAAAGCCCTACAGAAGGATAAGCGAATCCGGATTTTTCATGGCTGGTATAAGACAAGGTTGACGCCCAGTCATTACGGGCCGTCAAATCAAGAAACAATTTTTCCTTATAACCGATCTGTGCCGTACCGAATATAGATTGCAACTGACGGCGTTGATCTATTCGCTGGTCAATACTGGCAGAACTGTTCATGACGATATTGGCAATATTAAACACATTAGCAAACTTCAAAGATGCATTTTTCGAATCATATCGGGTAGAATTAACGACTTTATCATTTATACTACCACCAATCGCCGCATCCAGTGTAAAATCCCCCCAGGTTTTCTTCACCATCGCCATGACATCACCATACATCTGGGTTTCCTGATAATCCATCTCGATATATCGTCCGTTCGCTCCACACAGGGCGGTGGCAGTAGACGCATAGAATTTCTGGCGTAACTTGTCCGCCCAATAATCCATGTTTCCACGGGCTTGAATCGTCAGCCAATCATTTACCTTAAAGTTTGCTGAAAGAGAAAGGATAATGCGTGTACGTGTTTCTTTACTTTGTATGCGGTTCGTTATCCAGTATGGATTCTGTTCGAAGTCTTCGGTAAACGTATGCCAATTCTGCACACCCAGTTTCCGTTCTTCGTCATAGGTTTCAAAATGATCTTTATAATAAGACAAATCCTCCCCACGAGGAAAACGATAGAGCCCTACCAACGGATTCATATAGAAACCTCCCGACACCGGCTTATTCTCGACGGTCTGTTTCATCACATTCACACTACCGTCCAGTTTCAGACGTTTGTCGAACATGGTAGCCGTCTCACGCAAGTTTATATTATGCTTTTTCAGTTTATTCTTGTCGATAATCCCCTTTCCGGTAGTATTGGCATAGGAGAAATAAGTTTGCAGGTTTTCATTTCCATAACTGATAGATACGGAAGTCATCGATGTCAATCCGGTACGGAAAAAATCATCCAGATTATCATAAGCCATCAGATTCTCTTTCTCTCCCCAGCTGTCTACCACATCACTGACACCATAACGATTCTGCATTTTAGGCATACTGAATGCTTTCTCGAAAGTGAGTCCTGTAGAGAAATTAATATTCCTTTGTCCGACAGAGTTGCCTTTTTTAGTCGTAATAAGAATCACTCCGTTAGCAGCCATGCTACCATATAAAGCGGCAGCAGGAGCACCTTTCAGGATACTGATGCTTTCTACATCTTCCGGATTCAGATTAGAGATTCCGTCTCCTCCATCACGATTCCCTGCATTCGCCGTACCACCAATAGCCGAATAAGCCTGTTCGGAAGAGGTGTTCGACATCGGCACTCCATCTATTACATAAAGCGGTTGATTATCACCGGATACCGAACGGATTCCCCGGAGACTGACTTTTGCGGAACCGCCCATACCGGAAGAGTTTTTGTTGATTTGCACACCGGCAGCTTTTCCTGCCAGGGCAGCAATCATATTTACTTCTTTGACACGGTTCAGTTCTTCTCCCTTGATTTTTTGCACAGAATAGGCCAATGTAGCTTCATCCTTTTCAAGTCCCAAGGCCGTTACGATGACATGTTCAAGCATCACCGCATCTTCCTGAAGACGTATTTCAAGCACATTCCGACCTGCCACATTGACTTCTACAGTCTTATAACCCACAAAAGAAACTTGTAAGACAGCACTATCCGGCACAGACAAAAAGAATTTTCCATCAATATCGGTCACAGTACCATTGGCTCCCCCCTTTTCGCGTATTGTAGCACCGATCAGTGGTTCACCATAGATATCAATTACACGCCCTCTCACGGTATTATGATCAGAAGGAACTTCTATCGTCCCTCTTAACGCTTGTTGCTCCGAAGCATAACAATTTCCTCCCTCCAGAAAAAACAGGCCTATTAAGAAGCAACTCACAAAAACTTCTTTTTTCAATGATATAATAAAATATTGTTTGTTCATCACGCCGCAAAAATAACTAATTATTTTAAATCTAGCATTTTTTCTCATTGATTTTGAAGGAAATAAACATTATCACTATTTTTGTACGAAATTAAAATGAAAGAAATTATGGAAATCGAAATACATCCGTTAGAACCGTTTCTCCCAGCGAAATCAAAATTACTTATGCTGGGAAGTTTTCCGCCACAGAAAAAACGTTGGTCTATGGAGTTTTACTACCCGAACCTAAACAACGACATGTGGCGTATATATGGAATCTTATTCTTTAATGATAAGAATCACTTTCTGAATTCGACACTAAAATCGTTCTGCCGCGAGCAAATCATAGACTTTTTAAACGAAAAGGGGATTGCCCTATTTGATACCGCTTCATCCATTCGTCGGTTGCAGGATAATGCATCGGACAAGTTTCTTGAAGTAGTGGAAGCCACCGATGTTGCAGCATTACTGCGGCAGCTTCCCGAATGCAAAGCAATCGTCACTACGGGCCAAAAAGCAACGGACACTCTCCGACAGCAATTCGACATAGAAGAACCCAAAGTAGGTGATTACTCCGAATTTGTTTTCGAAGGTCGTGCCTTGCGACTATACCGGATGCCCTCATCATCAAGGGCGTATCCATTAGCATTGGACAAGAAAGCAGCCGCTTACCGGATTATGTTTCAGGATTTACAGATATTGAAGTGAAGTTCAAGTATTAAGTATTAAATATCAAGTATTAAATTATAAATGAATATGGCAACATTATTTTTGCAGTACCCGGCATGCAGCACATGCCAAAAAGCCAAGAAATGGTTAACAGAAAATAACATTGAGTTTACCAACCGCTTAATCGTAGAAGAAAATCCTACGGTGGAAGAATTAAAGGCATGGATTCCGCGCAGCGGTCTGCCGGTGAAGAAATTCTTCAACACGAGCGGATTAGTATATAAAGAGCTGAAACTAAGCGAGAAGCTACCTGCAATGAGTGAGGAAGAACAGATAGCACTATTGGCAACCAACGGTAAATTGGTGAAACGCCCATTGGTAGTGACAGACAGCTTCGTTCTGGTCGGTTTTAAGCCCGATGAGTGGGAAAAATTAAAATAATTCAAAACTTATTTACCCGAATGTTTGGAGATTCAGAAGTTTCTACTACCTTTGCAGCCGCAAACACGGGAGTAGCTCAGTTGGTAGAGCACCGGTCTCCA
>ERZ779654.1181-NODE-1181-length-13089-cov-2.692343_pt1 | contig 13089 bp, 6 predicted proteins | sample MGYA00511075_ERZ779654 | MGnify/ENA primary metagenome ERZ779654 (study PRJEB29588, sample SAMEA2155636) | human gut metagenome | biome: human gut; feature: human-associated habitat; material: faeces | place: Denmark | collected 2008/2010 ...
TTTCAACTATGGGTACTCCGGGGGGTATGACATGTTATAAAAAAGCTTGCCCTGACGGATACTATCTCGACGCGCCTAATTCGACGTATTTTGAATACACGACTTCGACCGGGCCTATTGAGCTTACCTGCTACAAAGCTACAGGTTGTAAAGACGGCTACGCCACCACAGGTATCGGTTCTGCCGTAGCATCTTACCATGGCTTTAGCTGCTATGAAGTTCCGTTTGATTGCAAAGGCTGGGCTGAGGCAAACGGTAAAGCCTCCGGAATTGTCTGGAGCAGCTATACCACGAGCAGTACTTATATGGGAAATATGAAAGGTCCGGCAACATTGGCCAATGAATTCCCGGAATGTGCTAATTATGAAACTCCGACTGTAACCTTTACGGAGAGAGTAAGTATTAGCAATGCAACAGTCGATTCGGTAAATCTTAAATTTACCTCTTCCGACCGCATGGAGACTTGCAGTTTCGAAAAACATCATTGTTGTGACGGACGTCCCAGCGGCTGTACTTCAGGTATGCCGGATTGTTCAGACACGGATATGGCGTCTCAGAGAGGATGTTGTCCGGTTGGCGGCAACTGTTACTGGGGCAACAATGCCGTCGTTTCCGGAACTTTAGTCCTCAGAAACACCAATATTAGCACGAATAATACGTCATACGGCGTCAGCACGGCATACTCACAATACAGCGGCGGAACCATTGAACTGCAAGGCAATGTTACCGTAAACGGTGTCTTGTCAACCGAGGGCTCTGACGGAATTAATGGCTACAGCATACACAAAGGACATTTAAAAGTAACCAGCGGAAACAACTTTGTTAAAAAGTTTAGGGTTTATGGCGGTTACAACTCTGGCGCAACCGGAACAATTTCCGCCGGCGCCGGCTTAAAAACAGATGATTTATACGCTTATAACCTGTTTTCCAATGGGCAAGGCTGGAACATCCAATGCAGTATATTTGTATACGGTGCACTTAAATTAACCGGCGAATATTCCCCGACTAACGGATGTACAGTAATATACAATGGCGGTTATTTCGAAGCGTCTTCGTTAAAATCGTATTCTTCGAGCGTTGGAACCTATGAAGGTAAGATAGTATGGAATAGCGGAGCTCAGGTACAAATAAACGGTACTTGCAGAAAAGCAACATCCGGTGGTGATGTCACGGTAAGAGGAAATGACCGTATAACAACCAATCCGGTCAGCGGGGGAAGCTGCTCCAAAGCCGACTTTATAACAAAACTTTAATAAACGGCGGAAGCGTCATACCAAACAAAAGGGGGCGGGCTTTATGCTCCCTTTTGATAATATTATAAAATTAATGAGATGATAATCGCAAAAACGAATACGAACAAGACAACAATCTTTTTTTCATCCATAGCAGAACTCCCATAATTTTCAGATAACAGAAATATAATCTGAAAAGCGTATAAAAAAAGCCCCCTCTGACTTTTTATCAGAAGGGGCTTTAATAAGAAACGAGGCTGCTTTAACAGTGCTGGCGATAAAATTCTTCAATTTGGCGTTTGTCTTCATCAGACAAAAGGCCATGATTAATACCGTAAGCAATGAGCGTGTTCAAGGGGATAATACGCGTTTTGGGGATTCCAGCTTCTTCAAATTGTTTATTCACAACGGAAAAATCCCAGTCGAAAACCGTAAATACGCCAAGAACTTCTGCCTTTTTGCCGTTTTTACCGCGTTGTAACGCTTCGCATACGCTCAAAGCCGAACGTCCTGTGGTGATAACATCATCCAAAACAACGACTTTTGCACCATCTTTGGGCAATTCGCCCTCAATCTGGTTCAACAGGCCGTGATCTTTGGCATCGCGTCTGGCATACAGAACCGGAAGCAGCTTGCAGTTTGCCAACGTCATTGCCCAGCCGATACCTCCCGATGCAACGCCGACAACAGCGTCAATTTCCGGATAATGGCTATTCACCCAAAACAAAATCCGGGAAGAAACACGAGAGCGGGCATCCATGTCGCTTAGCAACTGGCGCGCGTCTACATACAACGGAGAAAAATCTCCTGAACCCAGTCTATAATAATTGCTGAGGTTCACTTTAACGGCTCCGAGTTTGAACAGCATCTTTGCTATTTCATCAGGAGCATCTTTCAAATAATCAACCATACTTATATATTTTTAATAAAGAACGTAAGAAAATGGTAGGGGATTAAAATTTATTTGTCAACAATGTCTTGTACAAAAAATATTATTTTTTTTGATTTTAGTTCATTTTTGATATTGACAATTTCGAAATTTTGTGTATTTTATGTCTATAAAGAGGTTGCAGATTTAGTCAAAACAATCTTTTTCAATAACAGGATATTTCAAATTATAAAATGTTATTACTTATATAGAAGTTTGGGGTATTTTCTATTATTTCGCAAGCAGCATCTAAATAATAAACTTAAAAATAATAGTTACCTCCACGAAACATCTTGTAGAGATTAGAAATACCCCTCCCGCCAAATAAACCGGTTTGCTCTCTTTTTCTCCCTCCCTTAAACGAATCGGTTTATTTTACATATAAGCCACTTTTCATATCAGTCTCCCTCCCAAACCATAGTGGCTTATGTTCTTGTAATAAACCGGCTGAATCTTTTCATTTCCCTCCCTATAAAAGCCGGTTTATTAACATGATAAGCCGCTGCCCTCTAGCCCCTCAACCCGGCAGCGGCTTATTCTTTGCCACCGACACTTCTTGACCCTGACCGACCATGTTTGTATTATGTTCTCGCATCAAACGGTTAAGGCCTTGCGGTTCCATAGCACATACAGCTGGTCGGAATGCACCAGTCCCCGGAGCAGCCGCCAACCCAATTAAGATCAGCACAGCAGCAGAGTTCTCCATTCGATTTGTAATAGGGCAAAAGATTGGATGAGCATTCTTTTGCCCCTCCTCCCGGGGTAGTATTGCTTACGCATTCGCCGCAGCATTGTTCATTTCCCCAAGGTGCTTTTTTAAAGTTTGCCGGATGTTGATCAGCTGCACAGCCTAAGGTCGCAGGAGTATTCGAGTCACTGCATCCAAAATACTCATTACACGTTCTCAAAGCACATCCCCAGCAATTGCCAGATTTAAAAGGTTCATACCAGTCATTTCCTTTAATCTTATCGCAATCTGGTCTAGATTCATACGGAGTTATACCTGAACAGGTAACTTTGCAGTCTTTGTAACAGGTATTACCACAAGAGGTAGTAACTTCAGTACCGGATTGCCCGGAGGGGCAGGCGGAAACATAGCTGGGGTTTTCGTCAGAGCAGGTTTTGGCGGTACCGGCGGAATAGCAGAGTGTGGAGTTGGTCTGTGTCGAGTCGACGGAGCAGACCTGATATTTGGTTTCCTGATTTTTCTTGCAGCTGTCCAAGCTGTAGCCGTAGCCGGAGGGGCAGGCGAATGTGCCGGATTTGGAACAGGTCGTACCGTATCTGCCGTCGCTGAACGAAACCGAACAGGAGCCTCCTGCGGCCATGGCAGAGATGCCGGAGTTGATGCCGGATGCCGAGGATGAGGCAACAACGGCCGATGCGGAAGCTGCTGTGGCGGAATAATTGCCGGGGGCTGAATTGGCGTTGATGGTACCGGTCTGGTTTAATCCGGAAGCGGCGGCGCCGTAAGTCTTTTTGCCATCCCAGCCGGATTTACAGCTACAACCGATATAACAGCCGCGGCCATTATTGGGAACTGAGCCACATTCCATATGGGCATCGGCCGTCGTATATTCCTCAAATACGTCAGACCAATAGTATCCGGAACCCAAATATGTATTACCATTATCGGATACATAAGAGTTATTATCGCGCTTACCCCAAAGACAACCTATTCCCCCTTTCCGTTGCTTAAAGGTTCCTTTGAAGATGTGTCGGCAAAAGGATAAAATAAACCTTATGGCGGCATTCTTGCTGCTGACGCATCTTAAAATTTAATCATCCCGATGAAGATGCCGTTCCCTTATGAACTGTATCCGAAGGCAAAAGAAACGCATTGCTTGAACCTGCCGGAGATTTCCGTCTCCCGTCCGCCCTTTCCGGGCAGTATCAGGACTGCTGACGGTTGTTTTTGGGGTGAGCGCGATAATAACTCTTATGTATCCGGTGCAACCAGTTCCGGACAGAGCCTTTCAAGCCGATTCGACAGTGTTTTTGATGAAAAAACGACTCAATCGGAAAATATAGCTTGTAGTGAACGATTTAACTGTCATATTTCCTGTTCTTGCGCTTCAGGCTGGTCTTCATCGGCTCCAAGCGGGGATTATGTATATTTTGATGCCCCAGGCGGAGCGGTAGTTTTTTCTGCCGAAAAAACGCTTTCAGAAATTAACACTATTGACAGTATGGCGACTTCTCGGACATTAACATCAATCACACCTTCTTCTGCAAACGACAAAAGTTTCCGGTTGAGTCAGACACCGCAAAATTATACGGTTTCAGTAATGTCTTCCTCTGGCGGCAGATGCTACAAAGCAGCTTGTCCTAGCGGATATTACCTTGAAAAGCCGAATGATACTTATTTTACCGTAGGTTCTGCTACCGGAACAGTTTCCGGAGTTGTATGTTACAAAGCAACAGGATGCCAAAATGGTTATTCTTCCACTGGTACCGGTGCTGGAGGCATTTATCACGGAACAGTTTGCAAAAAAGATGAATGTAAACCTTCTTGTACGGATGAAAATAATTGTTATTATGGCTCACATACTGTATCAGATGGCTGTGGCGGAACCTGTACAAAATGTTATCCTGCTTGTAGAGTTGGATATTTCTATGACTTTTCCATGGCTGATTGTTTTGTCAGACCAGCGGTAATAATAAGAGATCCAGGTAATCCAAATTGTGCAAAATGCGAATGTGATAATTCAGACTGCAGATATCCTAACGGAACTCAATGTGAATGTGCATACATATAATAACTTAATTTAACAGTATGATTTTTGGAAAAAAACAGCCATTACCCATAAAGGGTAATGGCTGTTCAGATTTAGCGTAGAGAAAAATCAGCTTTATTTTTGATAAAAAGTTTCCTCAGCAGAAATGTAAAAATTTCGTCCCAGAAATTTTGTCTTACATTCGTAAATAAATTTTTTTCCAGGCCCCGAAACATCTTCTACATAGGAATTCCATGTATGTTCGGGAAGATGGTCTAAAAATGTAATGCGCTTTCCATCAATAACAAGGCACTGATCATAAAAGCGAACTAATAACGTCGGTCGGGCTATCCAGGTATCACCATAATAAATAAGATAGCGAAGTTGATGCGTCGTATCTATGAAATACCACCCGGTTTGTCCAGATGCATTCTCCCATTTATTATCAGAATCCGATGATGGATTATCCGGTAAATTAAGAGATTCAGAATATAATTTGCTGATAACATAGTTTTCCCATTCTCCCGGAGCACTTCCTGTAAAACCATCATCAAAGGTCTCTCCTATTCTTAATTTTGTTAAATCAGGAACAAACGTTGAATGATAAAAAGACCATATGCTGTCATTTACAAATTGTTCATATTTATCATAAATGATTTCATCTTCTATCCATTCTGGACGGCCGGGGAAAAAATCTACCGGATCAATAAGCGCAGAAGAGCCTACCATATGCCCATTATCAACAAATCTGTCTGTCAATATTTCTTCTCGACCATCGCTATGGCGGTAATACCTGTCACGATAAACGATAGCATAATACAACAGAGGCAGATTGTCATGCGCTTCCTCCCAAATATAATCCGTCCGATACTCGACTTTCACAAGTTCGGGTTCCGGATCCGGCACATCGGTCGTTGTCACCACGGCGCCAAGATAATTAACAGAAAAAGCAAGAGTCTGCTTATTTTCCGTTTTGGCATTCATACTTTCAATATCCAGATTAAACCGGACATTGACTTCGTATAAAACCGTGTCGCTGACTGTGGCTCTGGTTTGCGGCAAAGCTTTCAGTGTAACAACGGGCTGTAGTGTTTCCGACCGGGCTTTTGTTTCGGGGGTTTCCTCGTTTGCATTGGAACTGCCAAAATTTGCCTGATTCACTTTGATATAAGGCATTTCAATGGTTTCTTCTGCCTTATTGACATAGTTGTAGATTTCATATGCCAAATCGAAATTGACATATTGCTCTCCAATCAGGAACTTTTGGTTAATTGCATTGCGAATCGGGTTGGTTCCGCTTTGAGAAGAGGTTACTTCCGGTTTTTCTTGTACGCTGGTTAATTGATTTTTGTCTTTTACATATACCGTATCAAGCTTGGCAAAAAGCTCTATCGTAGCTTTTGGCTCGCACTCGAATACGCTTCCGTCAGAGTCGGTGTATTTGCTTTTCTGGCTTATGACCATATTAAGCGTTTCACCTTTTTCAACTTCGGCCGGAGAATCGGTTGTTCCGGTTCCGCTGCCGTTTTCATTGTCAATGACAAAGGAAACCTCGCCATTGTCAGGATCCGGGGTAGGAGGCTGAGGAACCACAGGTTCATCATTGTCACTACATCCCATCATACACGCTGTCATAGCGACCATACACATGTGTACAAATCGCCCAAAATAACATTTTACTTTCATAAAAACAGAAATTTTTGGATTAAACTATAATTGATTATCACTTTTAATCAGAAGTTATATATCCGCACCAATCTCCAGAATTATGAAAAGATAAAAACCTTTTATAAATTATAAAAAGCATAATTCTTTGAGACAAAATAAGTACGAAAACAACGGTATGTTATCATAACTTATTTATTAATCAAGGGTTATTATATATTTTTTGTCAAAAATATTCTCAAAACCTTTATCTGTTATCATAATGAAGTATATATTTCTGTGTAAAATGCATACTTATTGGACAAATAAATATGCATTTTATGACAGGTGTCCGTTAATATAAATCAACTTTGGCTTTGGCACTGGTGTAATCAGAGGATCCGTTCTCATCCCCCTGATGATAACGTCCGGTCATCATATATGCTCCATTTTTGCCAGACCATCCATAATCATTCTCTCCTTTAGATTCTTTATACTTTTCAGATGTAACGTACCCATACATTGTAACCGGTTTCTTGGTCTTACCATTACTAACGTATACTCTTCCGACTTGATATCTAGTATTTCCGTTTTCATCTCCATTGTGTTCTCGCCCTGTTATAACATAACCAGAAGGAGCCGAAAAACGCGCTTTTGCATCACATGTTTTATTGATAAGATCCAATATTGTGCAGCCTCCACTTTCTTTTCTCCAATCAGTCCAGTATCTGTCTTCTACAGTAATCGTTATACCTCTAACCTGTTCACCAGTGCAAGGTCTGTTATTACCGTTTTCCGAATAGTATGCAGCGAAAGTACCGCATCTGAGTTGTGAGTTTTTATTCTCATCTCCTGAATGATAACGAGCGATAACAACCGTATTAGCCGGGCATGTTGCTGAGAAACCGCTTTCACTGTGTGCTCTCGTCTCTGTATAACTTGTGTTGCAAAGATAGTAAATTGTTTCTCTGTTACAATTCATACCATGCCAGCTGTATTTTTCTCCTTTGCCGGTAGAGGTATAGCCGTCTTTACAACCTGTTGCTTTGTAGCAGGTTAACCCTGCCGCTCCGGTTGTTGATGTAGATTTAAATGCTGTCGAATCGGGAGCATCAAGATAGTATCCGGAGTCGCAAGCTTTTTTATAACATGTCATACCGCCGGAAGTACCCATAGTGGAAACGGAGTAGTTTCCGGAGCCGGAAGATTTCGCAGAGATGCCTGCACCCGAGTCGGCACTCAAACCTGATGCGGAAATGCCCGAAGAGGCTGATTGGGCGTCGATAGTGCCGGAGGCATTCAAGCCGTTGCCGACAGACAGGCTGTTCACCCCGGTATATCTGTTGTCCGTTGCCCAGACATATTCCCCGCTGGACGGTGCCGTACCTTGTGTCCATCCGCTTGCACAACTGCATCCGATATAACAATTAGCGTACGAATTACAGGATATCCCCTCACTTCTGGTTGTCTTTTCTTTAAACGCTTCGCCATATCTATAATTTTTAGCTTTTGGCGTGGAACCAACACGATAGTTGTAGGTTATACTGTTGGATACATAAGAGTTATTATACGACCCGTTTCCACTACAACCGTTTATCTTATAACCTGTTGTTGTTCCGCAGGTATGGCCACTGTCGGTTGTATAATACCTATATTCTCCATTACCTTTTTGAGAAGAAGATATTACGCAGTCGCCACGACCTACCGTTTCGTTTTTCAAACACGTTCTGCTACCACCACAACTTGTAGAGGTTGTAGAATATGTAAAGTAATTCTGACATTCAGACGTTACACTATATTTACATCCAGTTGCCCAATAACAATACCTTGTTCCGGCGGAACTATTTGCAGAGTCATAGTTTGTATTAAAGTATGATGTACTCGGTTGGCTACTACAATAGCTTCCAGCGCATCCTGTCGGATTATAGCACCGTTCTCCGCACCAGTCATCATAATCACAGCTAAAATATGAACTACAAGAACTTTCATATCTACAGCCGCTTCCGGTTGGGATGTAGCATGTCTGGCTATGGCCGCAACCACTCGTGCTGGTTGTTGTATAAGATGCAGAGGTAAAGTAGCTACCCGGCGTATCTGAACAGGCGTAACCATTACCACGACATCCACTCGGATAATATGCCGTAATAGTACCACCGTTAGAAGTTACATCTGTTGAAACTGGCGTATAAGTAAATCTTGTCGTATTAGAATTTGTACACTTGTCATCTGTAGCATACTCACAGGTTACACCGTTAGACGAACTGGTTGTCGTATCAAAGTACTGATCATCCGGTTTATTATTGTTGGCAACCGTATCGGCACGACAGGTCGACGCCCTGTAACAGGTTTTACCCGTACTGATAGAATTTACTCTGTTGAAGATATACTGATTCGGGTTATAAACACAGCTTTCTGCACGATAACATCTTGAACCACTGGCAAGTGAGCTTGACGTATGGAAGAAGTTTGTATTCGGGCTGAATGTGTAGGCACCACGGCTGAACGCACAGTTCTGACCACGATAGCAGCTGCGTCCTGTTGCAGACGACGTGATTACATCAAAGAACTGACTGTTCGGGCTGGATACATAAGCACCAGCATTGGTACGGCAGCTTTCACCGCGATAGCATCTTGAGCCGCTGCCTATAGAATGCGACGTATTAAAGAAACTTGTGTTCGGGTACGAAGAGTACGCTCCTCTGCCCAGAGCACAGTTTTGACTGCGATAACAGGTAATACCTGTCGCATACGACGTGATTACATCAAAGAACTGGCTGTTCGGGCTAGATACATAAGCACCAGCATTGACACGACAGCTTTCGCCACGATAGCAGGTTGAACCGCTGGCTATAGAATGTGACGTATTAAAGAAGCTTGTGTTCGGGTGCGAAGAGTAAGAACCACGTGTCGTTGCGCAGCTTCCGCCACGATAGCAAGTCGAATCCTGCTGAGCGTTAGTAGATGTAAGTACGTTGAAGAACGAGCTGTTCGGAGCCGACGTATAAGCACCGGCGTTAGTACGGCATCCGCCTTGTGCACGGTAACAGGTTGACCCGGAAGCGGAAGACTGTGTTGTTACAAAGAAGCTGGTATTAGTAACGGCTGCCGATGTGGAAGCACACTTCGCCCCGCGGTAGCAGGTTGAACCGGAAGCATAAGACGTATGGACAACAAAGTATGTGCTGTTCGGCGTTGAGGTATAGGCGCCAACCGCAGCATCAGCTACCCTATCCGCACGGTATGACGTCGAACCGGAGGCCAAAGACTGGATATAGTGGAAGAATGATGTGTTCGGGTGCGAACTGTATGCACCGGCCGCGATATGTACCTTATCGGAACGATATGAGGTCGAACCGGATGCCAAAGAGTAAATCACATTAAAGAATGATGTGTTCGGCATAGAACTATACGCGCCGGCGGCAATATGCGAGCTTTCGCCACGATATGACGTCGAACCGGAGGCTAACGAGTAAATTACATAGAAGAACGATGTATTCGGTGTCGAGCTATAAGCACCCGCCGCAGTATGAATGCCTGATCCGCGATATGCCGTTGAACCGGACGCCAGAGAGCCGCCATACAGGAAGAACGACGTATTCGGGCGGGAAGTGTACGATCCGTTCGGGTTTGCGCTCTCGCCACGGTAGGAGATAGAACCGGAAGCCGAAGACTGAATAACGATAAAGTAGCTGGTGTTCGGCGTTGAGGTGTATGCGCCGGCAGCAATGTGCGAGCTTTCACCGCGGTATGATGTCGAGCCGGAAGCCAGCGAGCTGATGGTGATGAAGAAGCTCGTATTCGGATGCGACGAGTATGCACCGGCCGCAATGTGCGACTCCTGACCGCGATATGCCGTTGAACCAGATGCCAACGAGTTAATTACATAGAAGAAACTCGTGTTCGGCGTTGACGTATAAGCACCGGCCGCAGGATTCGTGCTCTCACCACGGTATGATGTCGAACCGGACGCCAGAGAGCTGATGGTGATAAAGAAGCTCGTATTCGGTTTGGAGCTATACGCACCGGCGGCAATGTGCGATTCTTCGCCACGATATGCCGTTGAACCGGTTGCCGAAGAACTAATCGTTATAAAGAACGACGTATTCGGCGAAGACGAGTATGCACCGGCAGCCGTGTTACAGCTGGAACCGCGATAACATCCGGAACCGGAAGCAAAAGAGTTTATGGTATAGAAGAACGACGTATTCGGTTCCGAACTGTATGCGCCGGCGTTCAGGTCTTTACAGCCTTCGCCGCGGTAGCAAGTTGAACCAGATGCGATTGAGCTTTCTACATAGAACCATGCCGTATTCGGCGAAGACGAGTATGCACCACCGGCTATATAGCAATTTTGACCACGATAGCAGGTTGAACCCGATGCATAGGAATTAATAGTTACGAAGAACGACGTATTCGGAACCGATGTATAGGAACCTGTTGCCAGATAACATTCCTGACCGCGGAAACAGGTCAAACCGGTTGCCGTTGAACTGATGGTAACAAAGAACGACGTATTCGGACGAGAGCTGTAAGCACCAACGCTCGGCTCGCAGGACGTTGCGCGGTAGCAGCGGGTCGCATCATTACAAAGCGCGCGAATATCGCCAAACCACGGATACCAGTCATTTTCTATCTCTTCATGGTCGCGAATATCTTCAAAGTTCGTTTCACAACCAATCTTTTTATAACAGCCTGATGCATCATTACATTCATTGATTTCATACAAGCAAGCCGGATAAATTTCCTTATCTTGCAGACCGGTATAGAATTCATCCCAATACGGCGCGTTCAGCGAGCTCAGGTAAAGCTCCTGTTTGCCGGTTTTGTTATCAACATTAGACGCATTGATAAACGAACTGTAGAATCGGTTTTCTTCACTACAGGAAATCTTTTTCCAACACTGGTGCTGCGCATCATCCTGGTGGCAGTTTGTCGTAATATAGGTACAACCGTTGTTGGCGCTGGTTATGCGACATCCTATCCCTTTGATACAAGAGGAATTATTGACAGCATCGTAAGTGTTGCCGTTTTTGGTGTAAGTTCCGTAGCCGGGGTTAACATCCGCATAAAAGGCATCGTGATACGGATTGTTTTTAACATATTGGGCACTGTAGTTGTAGCCTTTCTGATTTTCAACAATTTCCATCCATTTCAGATAGGCCTCTTCCGAATCGTAAATTACGCCTTCGTTGACATGATTGCTGTACCATTTACGGACATTGTTACATCCTGTCCACAAATAACAGTAGTTCGGCACGTCATTACAGTTCAAACCGTTACCGGTATCGTTACCGGAACCGTCCGACTGAGCATACGAACATACGATTTTGTTAGTCAAATTATAATCTTCCGTAACCAATCCGTTTCCGGTCGTATTCAGCGCCTTAATCAGCTGAACTGTTCCGGACGCGTCTTTTTCGTTGGTCATCTGGTCTTCGGAAAGATACGGAATAAAGTTGTCCCAGCCGCCTGCCAACTGAGCACTGTCGTTACGGTAATATTCCTTACCGGTATTTAATTCATCATGATTGCAGTCATATACCTGCATACAGCCGAAACCACCGCAACGGGTTTCCTGACGGTATTTACAGTATTCACCGGTATTTTCAAAAAAGAATCTTCTGTCTGTATTACACTGGGAGAAGCGGCACTTTCCTCCATAAAGTTTGCTGTCCCATGCGCACCGTGCCTCATACGGTACAAGATTTCCGTCCAAATTAACAATCGGATCGCCATTTCCATCTAAAAGCGCCTTATCGTCGGGGTCGTTTGTCCCGTCAACCTCGACAAAGCCGTATGAGCAGCCGCAGTATTGCCAGTATGTGATGTTGTCTGCAGCGCCTTTACACGACTTGCCATAGCCGACCAATGCGTCGTCAATTGAGCATTCCTGATATCCTTCATTTGCAACCAATGTGGAACAACAGTCGTTATCCTTGTACTTTGCCTCATCCCCGGCATAACAGAACGTTGCACCGGCACGAGGGTTCGCACACGTCTTGTAGGAAGAATCGCATTCTCCTTCTCCGACTCCATAAAAACCGTTAGTATCACAACTCAAATCTCCGAGTCGGCAAACCTTCGCCAATGAGGCCTCGGAGTACAGCAAGCCAAGCGCGGCAACTGTAATCAGTATCAGTTTTTTAGTCATCACATACCTACTTTTAAATAGAATAATACTCTTGGGAGAGTACCATATTTTTGGACAAATGTCAATCCTTTTTAATATGCGAATCGTAAAAAAAGCTTTAAAATGTGCAGTTTGAGATTAAATTTTATATTTTATTTTATACTTTTTACTGTTTAATTTTTGTGCGCAGATTTTCTAAAAGCCCCTCTACCCCCTTAGGAGATTTTGCAATAAACGAGGTATATTCGTTGCGCGCCGTCTGGGCCAAACTTACATTTTCAATAATAATATCTATAATTTTAAGCTTGCCGTTATGATTGTAAACACGCCATTTCACGCTGACCGGCTTACCTTCCGGCATCGGGACTTTGGTATTTACAAAAATCTGGCTGGGATTGCTTGCCGGGCTCGTCCCTTCAAATACAAATTTCTTACCTT
>ERZ779654.1193-NODE-1193-length-12990-cov-2.965675_pt1 | contig 12990 bp, 10 predicted proteins | sample MGYA00511075_ERZ779654 | MGnify/ENA primary metagenome ERZ779654 (study PRJEB29588, sample SAMEA2155636) | human gut metagenome | biome: human gut; feature: human-associated habitat; material: faeces | place: Denmark | collected 2008/2010 ...
CGGAACGGCTCATTATGATCGTAGCCGTGATCTTCCGCTTCTTCCCCGTTCTGTCGGGAGACATGAAGCTACTGCGGCAATCCATCCGCACCCGTGGCGCATTTGTGACGCCGTGGCAAAAGCTGCGTGCGCTACCATCGTATCTGGAAATTCTGACCGTTCCCATGGCGCTGCGGGTCATCCGTATTGCCGAAACGCTGTCTGCCTCCGCCGAGACACGGGGCATCGACCTGAAACGTCGGAAGAGCAATTACCTGTCGCTCCAATCCTCTGCGTGGGACATTGTGTTCTGCGTTTTGCTGGCAGCATCGATCGCCGCCGGCCTTATCCTGTGATCGCCGTCTCTGCGACGTTCAAACATATTTCATTCAAAAAGGAGTCTTTACCATGAGCACTGCAACCGCCAACAAGCTGAAAACCAAGGACATCATCACCGTTGTCCTGCTGGCTCTGATCAATGTGGTCATTTTCTTCGCCAGCTCCGTCCTGTACGCAACGCCCATTACCATCATTCTGATGCCGGTATTTTTTGCCCTGCTGGAGGGCATCGTCTACTTCATCATCGGCACGAAGGTGAAAAAGCCCGGTGCGATCCTGATTTACAGTATTGTCCGTGCCATTATGGGCGGATATCTGCCGTACATCATCCTCTTTATTCTCTCCGGTTTCATTGCTGAACTGCTGCTGTGGAAGATGGGCTATGGCAATGCAAAGGCGCTGACCATCAGCTATATCATCAATCAGGTGCTGGCTGCCTTCGGCAGCACCATCATTCCCTATGCGATTGCAGCCAAGGCTATGGCGGATCAGATGGTCACCGATGGCCGTCAGGACGCAATCCTTGCCGCATCCCAGATGCTGCAGTCCTGGGTGTCTGTGGCGCTGGTGGCCGGTGTGATCGTGGCCGCTCTGATCGGTGCAGCTATCGGTGCAGAAGAAATCCAGATATGGACAGACATAGACGGCATGCACAACAACGATCCGCGTATTGTTGAAAAGACATCGCCAGTCCGCCATCTGCATTTTGAAGAAGCAGCCGAACTAGCTTATTTCGGTGCCAAGATCCTGCATCCAACCTGCATCCTGCCGGCCAAGCTGAACAATATTCCTGTTCGTTTGTTAAACACGATGCAGCCGGAAGCTCCGGGCACCATGATCTCCAACATGACGGAAAAAGGGAAAATCAAAGCTGTCGCCGCAAAAGACAATATCACTTCCATCAAGATCAAGAGTGGCCGTATGCTGTTGGCTACAGGATTCCTACGAAAAGTATTCGAAATATTCGAAAACTACCAGACGCCTATCGACATGGTAACGACTTCCGAAGTAGGTGTTTCCGTTACGATCGACAACCGCAAGCATCTGGAAGAGATCGTGGACGACCTGAAAAAGTATGGAACGGTCACGGTAGACGAAGATATGGTTATCGTTTGTGTGGTAGGTGACTTGGAATGGGATAATGTCGGTTTCGAAGCCCGGATTGTCCAAGCGATGAAGGACGTCCCGGTACGAATGATCTCGTACGGAGGCAGCAACTACAACGTCTCGCTCCTTATTAAAGCCTCCGACAAAACAAGGGCATTGCAAGCATTAAGCGATCATTTATTCAACAATAAAGCATAAACAAAAAGGATGGCGTATCGAATCAATCAATACGCCATCCTTTTTCATAAGAAAAATAAAAAAGAAAGGGCCGTCTTCACAGATGACCCTTTCCAACCAAAACCTTAACTATGAAAAAATTTACGTGCTACAAATATAGATATACTTTTTTAATTACCAAAAGAAATTTGAAAAAAATGATATTAAAAGGCACATTTCCTACAGAAAAGTTCAAATCACTGGCAACTCCGTTCTATTTTTACGATATAACGTTGTTGAAAGAAACACTTAATACGGTAAAAACGGAAGCCGGAAAGTATGGCTATCATGTCCACTATGCAGTCAAGGCAAACGCCAATCCCCGCATCTTGTCTATTATTGCAGAATATGGCTTGGGAGCCGACTGTGTGAGTGGTGGTGAAATACAGGCGGCACTCGATGCAGGTTTCCCTGCCAGAAAAATCGTTTATGCCGGTGTCGGCAAAGCAGACTGGGAGATCAATTTAGGACTGGACAACGATATTTTCTGCTTCAACGTAGAATCGGCTGCCGAACTGGAAATCTTGGAAGAATTGGCTGCCGCCAAAAACAAAGTGGCCTCGATCGCCCTTCGTATCAACCCGGAAGTAGACGCTCATACACATGCCAAGATCACGACTGGCATGAAGGAAAACAAATTCGGTATCAATTTGAGCCAGCTCGGACAGGTGTTAGATTTAGTCTGCCGCCTGGAACATATCAAATTGATCGGCATCCATTGCCATATCGGCTCACAAATTACAGATATGGCTGCTTTCCGTGGCCTGGTAATCCGTGTCAATGAAATTCAGGAAGAGCTGGAGGCGCGTGGAATAAAAGTTGAGAATCTGAACTTCGGTGGCGGTCTCGGTATCGATTATTATCACCCGAATCATTTGCCTATCCCGGCATTCGACAACTATTTTGCCGTGTTCAACAAGCTATTGCAACTTCGTCCGGGACAGCAGGTTCATTTCGAGCCGGGACGTTCCATCGTCGCACAATGCGGTTCGCTGATTTCTAAAGTACTATATGTAAAAGTCGGCGAGACAAAGAAATTCTGTATTTTAGATGCCGGCTTCACCGAACTGATCCGCCCGGCCATGTACGATGCATACCACCGCATGGAGAATATCACCAGCGACGAAGAAGTTGAAGTTTATGACGTTGTCGGTCCGATCTGTGAATCGTCCGACGTGTTCGGTAAAGATGTCGAACTGAACCGCGCCCACCGTGGCGACCTGATCGCCCTCCGCTCTGCAGGTGCTTACGGCGAGGTAATGGCCTCACAATATAACTGTCGGAAATTACCGACAGCTCATTACTCGGATACGATGTAAACCCTATTTCAACATTATAGAATGGTCCATGCAAAAATCTTTTCCATACAAGCTTTTGCATGGACCATTATTTTATCAAACCGTCTTTCGAAGTGGTATCCGTAGTCCGGGTGATGTATTTGTTATAAATATCCAAAAATCCTCCGTACATTTGTATCAGCAAAGACAATTTAATATCGATGAGCGAAAATTTACTTACATTCTCCGACCTGGAATTACTCCTAATCGGGATTACTGGCGTGTTGTTTATCATACAAATACTCTATTATCTGATCACATATTCACGCCCTTTACGTGCTGCAACAGCCAAAAGCACGGAACGTGTCACGGCAGACAAGGATGCCCAACCTGTCTCCGTCATTGTCTATGCCCACGGCGAACCGGAAGATTTACGCAATAATCTGCCGATATTGCTGAACCAGGATTATCCGGATTATGAGATTATTGTTGTCAACGACGGTTCCGATGCCAATAGCGAAGACGTTCTGAAACTTTTTTCAAATGAATACAAAAACCTCTATTACACATATGTGCCTGTAGACACTCAATACCTGAGCCATAAAAAACTTGCGCTCACTATGGGAATCAAGGCTGCCCGGCATGACATCCTCCTTTTCACCGAAGCGGACTGCCGCCCGATCGGTCCGAAATGGATCAAAGCAATGGCCGGTTCCTACAATCCCGAAACGGACATTATTTTAGGTTTCTGTGCGTATCGGCATACAAAAGGGTTCCTGCACAAGCTCATTGCCTATGACAACCTGACAAATGGGTTACAAATGATATCTTCAGCCCTCTCCCACCATCCTTTCACGGGAAACGGCCGGAACCTATCCTATCGTAAGAAACTGTTCTTTGCCCACAAAGGTTACTCCAGATCCCTCAACCTTCACGCCGGAGCAGACGATCTGTTCATCAATGAAGTCTCGAATCCCGCCAATACACAGGTACAACTCTCGTCCGATTCCATCATTAAGATGAACAAAGTAGGAGATTCCGAAACCTGGAGAGAGATAAAAACCTCCCGCGCCGCCACCAAACGTTTTTACAAAAGAGGTTCCTTAACTTTTTACCGAATGGAAACCATCGGTTATCTGTTCTTCTGGATTGCGGGAATCGCCACTTTCATCGTCGGGCTTTCAGGAAACTGGCTGCTCTCGATATTGGCCGGATTACTCTTATTCCTCCGCTTCACAGTCAAAGCACTCGTTTATAAAAAATCCGCCTTACTCCTGCAACAAAAGCCATTAACCGCCTGGCTTCCTTTGTTGGAAATCGCTCAACCGGTCTATGACATATATATCCACATTTACAGGATGTTCAACGGGAAAAAAGATTTTACAAATAATGTGGCATGAAATAATATGCCAATGTGCTAATTGGCATATTATTATTCAAATCGAATACTTTTTGCCGGATGGATTTTGGTTATCAGGTAGGAAGGCCCAAGCATCATTAACATAGCAGCGGCCAATGTACCGATGTTCAGCAAAACAATGGAAAAGACGGTCAGGTCGATAGGAACCGCATCCAAATAATAAACGGACGGATCAAGCTTTACGACACGGAAATAAGATTGAACAAGACAAAGTACGATCCCGATTACATTGCCCCATATCATCCCTTTGCCAATCAAGAAAAAGGATATATAGAGGAATATCTTGCGGATACTGGTGTTATTTTCACCCAAGGCCTTCAAAATACCGATCATGTTCGTCCGCTCCAAGATAATAATCAACAGTCCCGAAATCATGGTGAAGCCAGCAACAGCAAGGATCAGTATCAGGATCACCACCACATTAATATCCTGCACCTCCAGCCAGTCGAATATCATCGGATTCAGTTCTTTGATGGAGCGGGTATAGTATGTGTTACCATTCCGGTCTTGCTTCTCAGCAATATCAAAATACAAATCTTCAGCAACCCTGTCCAGGTGGTCATAATCATCCACTTGCAATTCCAAACCGCTCACCTCGTCAGGCGCCCAACCATTCAGGCGGCGTATCTGGCGGATATCAGCTATCACAAACAACTTGTCATAATCAACAAAACCCGTCTCATAAATACCCGTTATACGGAATTTACGAGCACGCACTTCGTCCTGCACAAAATAAGTCAAAAAGGAATCTCCAACTTTCAGCCCCAACAGATTAGCCAGATAACGGGAGAGCAACACATCCGTAGACACCTTATCGGTAGGAAGGATAAACAGCTCACCCTCTTTCAGATTATTACGGAAGAAAGTCCAATCATAGTCCCGGCCTACACCTTTCAGCACGATCCCCTGGAAATCACTGTCGGTTTTCAAGATTCCCGGCTTCGTGGCAAAACCTTCCACATGCGTAATGCCGGGAAAGGTTTTCAGATGCTCCAGGAGCGTATCGCTCACTGCAATTGGAGTCGATTCGTAGGAAGCATTATTATCAAAGTTCGTGATTTGGATATGTGAGCCGAAACCGATCACTTTATTCCGAATTTCCTTCTTAAAACCAATGACTATAGCCACCGAAAGGATCATAACAGCCAGTCCTAAGGCTATTCCTATCATAGCAATACGAACAACAGGAGGAGTAGCCTGCCGGTCCCCCTCTTTGCTGAAATAGATGCGTTTTGCTATAAAATATTCTAGGCTCAAAGCTATTGAGAATTGAGGATTTTGGATTGACTAGTTTTAATTGTCAATTGTTCATTGTAATTCATTTATACTGTTTTTCCCGGATATGCCTCCAGCGCCTTCTGAAGCACCACGAGTGCCTTCGCCAGATCTTCTTTTTTCAGAACATAAGCCATACGGACTTCATTCTTCCCCAACCCCGGAGTCGTATAGAAACCAGAAGCCGGAGCCATCATGACCGTTTGCCCTTCATATTCGAAATCACTCAAGCACCAAGCACAGAACTTATCAGCATCATCCACCGGCAACTTTGCTACCGTATAGAAAGCTCCCATCGGAATCGGGGAATATACCCCCGGAATACGATTTAAGCCGTCGATCAAACATTTACGCCGTTCGACATATTCATCATACGTCTCACGGGCATATTCTTCAGAAGCATCCAGAGAAGCCTCAGCTGCAATCTGGCCGATCAGAGGCGGACTCAGACGAGCCTGGCAAAACTTCATAACGGCATTGCGGACCTCTGCATTCTTTGTGATCAACGCACCAATACGGATACCACACTCCGAATAGCGCTTGGAAACTGAATCGATCAGTACAACATTTTGCTCAATTCCTTCCAAATGACAAGCCGAGATATAAGGCGAACCAGTATAAATGAACTCACGGTACACCTCATCCGAGAAAAGATAAAGATCATATTTCTTTACAATATCTCGTATCTGGTTCATTTCACGGCGGGAATATAAATACCCGGTCGGATTATTAGGGTTACAGATCAGGATCGCTTTAGTACGCTCATTGATCAGTTCTTCGAACTTCTCCACTTTTGGTAGGGAAAAACCTTCCTCGATCGTTGTCGTCACCGTACGGATCACCGCCCCCGCCGAAATGGCAAAAGCCATATAGTTGGCATATGCAGGCTCTGGCACGATAATCTCATCACCAGGATTCAGACAACTCAGGAAAGCGAACAATACGGCTTCCGAACCACCTGTTGTAATGATAATATCATCCGCCACGAGATTTATATCATACTTCTTATAATATCCTACTAATTTTTCACGATAACTACGATATCCCTGACTAGGGCTGTATTCCAACACCGATCGATCGATCGTCCGGATCGCATCCAATGCCGCTTGCGGGGTAGGCAGGTCAGGCTGACCGATATTCAAGTGATAGACATGAACACCTCTCTGTTTGGCAGCATCAGCCAACGGGGCAAGTTTACGAATTGGGGAAGCCGGCATATCGACTCCTCGTTGTGAAATATTAGGCATTACTATTACGGTTTGTTTTTAGAATGAGACAAAGGTATACATTTTAGTTGAAAGTTGAAAGTTGAAAGTTGAGAGTTGAAAGTTGAGAGCGAAAATAACTTTCAACTTTCAACTCTTTACATTCCCGGACGCGGCGAATCCTTACTTGCATGCATAGTCGAGATAAAGGCATTCGGATCGATTTCCTTCACTTCATCTTTCAAACGGGGCAGGTCTTTACGCTCGGCAATGGTAAAGATGATCTCTTTTTCCTTTCCTTCATACATACCGCGACCATGCAAGAAAGTACCTCGCATCCCCATCTTTCCTACAATCAGTTCTTTTACCTCCTGCGTTTTCTGCGATACGATAAACACCGCCCGGTTAGGATTCTCGGTCTGGAACATTTCCACCACCTTTCCGAATACGAAGATAGCAAACCAAGAGTACAGAGGCACCGCCCAATCTTGGAATACAAGTAACCCCAACATCACCACGGTCGAATCTATGACAATAATCATATTGCTTACCTTCAAATTTGAATTTAGGGCGATCACACGGGCCAACACATCCGTACCGGCGCTCGTACTTTGCGCACGGAACACACAAGTCACTCCAAGTCCCAAAATTGCACCACCGTAAAAGCAAGCAATAAAACTGTCATTCTCAACTAATGGCTGATTAGCAAACAGATATGAAAAACTATCTGTAAAAATGGATATCAAGACAAAAGTCACAATTGTTTTCGGCCCTGACGCCAAACCGAGTTTTTTCATGGCCAAAAGCAACAAAGGCACATTAAAACAAAGAGCAGTCGCACCCATCGGCAATCCTTCGGGCATAAAAGAGAAAAGCCCCTGCGTCACGTGGTGCAAAACAATCGATATACCATACACCCCTCCCGGTACGATTTTATAAGGTGCAAGAAATAAGCTGTAACTAAGTGCCTGCAAAAAAGCACCGATAACGATCAAAGTGTAGTCTGCTACATTTTTTTTCAGCGTGGTATTAGAAACCAGATTAAACGGTTGTTCCATGTTTGCGTTGTTGTTCGATTTTTTGTATTGTTCATTATTTGTTAAAACAGCGCAAAGATATATAAAAAAGAAGAGATTGTACACATAAAACAGACAATCTCTCCTGCTATCAAAAATAACCTAGCCCAGATTGAATTATCAGAAATTCAAAGTGCGGTTATTATTATTTGTCACATTCAACAGAACCACATATTTGCGATACTGTTCAGGTGTAAGAACCTTCTTCATCAACTTCAAATTTCCATAAACAGCCTGACGCATCTTTTTGTCACGCATTTTTTCACTTGCCCGGAGACTTTCTCCTTGCATATCCAGAAAATACTCATTGATATTTGCTACTTCATTGGCCTGATAAGAGGACAACTGCAAATAGTTGCTCAATTTTTCAAAGTTAATAGCAAACGGTTCTTTACTCACATTGTTACGGTTCTCGCGTGCAAAACCCATTGTTGCACATAATAAAACGGCTGCAACAGCCATACCTAAACGTCTCATAATACCTAAACATTAAATTGTTAAACCTAAACACAGGGGCCATTTGCCCCTTTTCTTTTTACCTTTTATCTTTTCGTTACTGCAAATATAACAATGTGTTTTATAATATTGTTCTTGAACATGTTCAAATATTGTTAACGATTAGCAAATTGGATACTATTTAACAATTAAGAAATCTTTTTGAAGCTCAAATGAAACATTTACTACAAATAAGACACCATACTCCCTATCAAACAACCGAATCGATAGTACACAGATATTAACATCAGAAATTTCGTCATGACTACTTACAAATCGGACGACCTTTGATTTACAAAGCCAGTCTGGGTTGGGATTCCAATTCAAGCAAGAACTTTTTAGCCGGAAGCCCACCGCCGTAACCTGTCAACGAACGGTCACTACCGATCACCCGGTGGCAAGGAGCGAATATCGATATGGAGTTTGCACCATTGGCATTGGCAACCGCACGGATTGCTTTGGACATACCGATACGCTGGGCCATTTCACCATAAGAAACTGTCTTTCCAAAAGGTATTTCCAGCAGTTCGTTCCATACTGTTTTTTGAAAGTCCGTACCAACAAAGAGAAGCGGCACATCAAACTCTTTACGCTTTCCGGCAAAAAACTCGTCGAGTTGCCTTGCTGCTTTCTCAATTACTTCCGATGTACCTACCTCAAATTCGGAACACAGCATCCGTTTCAATCTCCGGTCTACATGATCACGATGTTTTTCTACCTGCCAGTCACATAAACAAAGTTTGTCACCAAACGAACCGAGTAGCAACAGGCCGCAGGGCGATTCGTAACGCTGTACTTTGATAATATTTTTCTCTTTCTTCATAATAAACTTATACTAATAATTTATGCTTCTCATACGATGACCTCACCCAACGCAGATAAACACCAAGCGAAGCCAGACAACAACCGGCTCCCACTCCATAGGCCACAGCCAATCCGGCACAGGAAGCGATAAAACCGGCCGAAAGCATCCCGATACCGACACCCAAATCAAAAGAGGTCAGATAAGTAGAAGTCGCCGTTCCACGCATATTATGTGGAGCGACATTGACAAAGAGGCATTGGAAAGCCGGAACCCCTACTCCATACCCGATACCGATCATCAAGGCGCAGACAAAGAAAACCCAAGACTGGTGGACAGTTGCAAACACGGTAAACGTCACCAACAAGCAGACCGCAGAACAGACCGATACCCAATGAATCTTCCCATGATCGACCAGCCTACCGGAGACCAGCCGCGACGTCCCCACTCCTACCGCCATATAAATAAAGAAATAGCCAGGATTGGCCACTTCTATTTCCTTTCCGTACAAAACGACAAAAGAAGTAATCATCCCATAAGGAATTGCAACCAGGATATAAGCGAGCGCAGCCGGCAATGCCTTCACCAGGATAAAACGGTCGAGGGAAAAATGCGGCCGCGGAACCTTTTCTCGCTTCGGATAGCGGATCAGGCAGACAGAACCGACCCCGATAAAAGCAGCCATCCAACCAATAAAGACAACCGGATTAAACCCACCTTTCCCATAGATGGCAACAGCTGCCAACGGAGCCAACGACATCGCCAAATTGATTGTCAGACCGTAAAACCCCATTCCTTCACCACGCCGGGAGGAAGGGATCACATCAATCGCAATCGTATTGCCGGCAACCGAAGTCAACCCCATAAAACCACCCTGAACGAAACGGACAGCCATAATAGTCAACATGGTCGTGGCAATCAGATACCCGCCGAACATGAAAGCAAAAACGAAGAAGGCGAAAAGATATAAAGGCTTACGCGAAAAGCAATCCACCAAAAAACCCGAAAAAGGCCGGACACAGAGCAGACCGATTGTATAACTAGACAACGCGATCCCCACATTTGCCGTACTGATCCCCAAAACTTCCACCAGATAGACCGGTATCGTCGGCATCAGCATATAGAAAGAGAAGTTCATCAGGAAATAAGAAATGCAACATTGCACAAAATTCCGATTCCATAATATGGGTTTACAATCTTTCATTTTATTCACGCCAGTTCACTCAATTCCAGCCAGCGCATTGTTTTTTCATCTATTTCTTCTATCACTTTTGCGATTCGTTCGGATTTAGCCAACAGTTCGTCATTGCTCAACGTACCGCTGCTCATGGCCGTTTCCAACTCTGCTTTTTCGGCTTCAAGCAGAGGAATCTCGACCTCGAGCGCTTCAAACTCCTTGCGTTCCTTGAAAGTCAGTTTCTTTTTCTGCACCTTTTCAAGACGCGACGTTTTCTCCACAGTGGGGGCCATTCTTGCCTGTCGTGCAGCTTCAGTCTCTTTTTCCAACTGATCCTGCACCTCTTTCCACTCGCGATATTGCGTGTAGTTGCCCGGAAAATCCTTTATATCGGCATTTCCCCGAAACACCAACAGATGATCGACCACCTTATCCATAAAATAGCGGTCGTGCGACACGACGATCGCACATCCTTTGAAGTTCCGCAGATATTCCTCCAATACATTCAGCGTGACGATATCCAGGTCGTTCGTCGGTTCGTCGAGCACAAGAAAGTTCGGGCTACGCATCAAGACCGTGCAGAGATATAAACGGCGTTTTTCTCCCCCACTCAGCTTGTAAACGTAATTATGCTGTTTTTCCGGAGCGAAAAGGAAATAGTTCAGGAACTGTGAAACACCCATCTTCTTCCCGTCACCGAGGTCAACATATTCCGCGATATTCTGGACCACATCGATCACCTTCATCTGCTCGTCGAACTGGAGGCCGTCTTGGCTGTAATAACCGAACCGGACCGTTTCTCCTACGTCAAAACAACCGCTGTCAGGCTCCACTTCCCCCATCAGCATCTTGATAAAAGTAGATTTTCCCGTTCCGTTATTCCCGACAATCCCCATCTTTTCATAACGGGCGAATATATAGTTGAAATCTTCCACGATCTTCAGATCGCCGAAACGTTTCGAAACATGTTCCGCCTCAAAAATCTTCGATCCGATATACGACGCCTTCACATCCAAGTTGACATTACCGGCCTCATGCTGCTGTTTGGCTTTCTTTTCAAGCTCGTAGAAAGCATCGATCCGGTACTTCGCCTTTGTCCCACGCGCCTGCGGCTGACGGCGCATCCAGTCGAGCTCCTTGCGAAGCAAGTTACTGGCCCGGTCCACCTCGGCATTCAACGCGTCCATTCGTTCTTGTCGTTTTTCCAGATAATAGCTGTAATTTCCTTTATACTGATAAATCTGTTTCCGGTCTATCTCGATAATCTCACTACAGACACGATCCAGAAAATAACGGTCGTGCGTCACCATCAAAATACTAATGTTCGCGCGAGAAAGATATCCTTCCAGCCATTCGGTCATTTCCAAGTCCAGGTGGTTGGTTGGCTCGTCAAGGATGATCAATTCGGGATCGGTGATCAACACGTTTGCCAAAGCCACCCTTTTCAACTGCCCGCCGGAAAGCGTTTCCATCTTCTGGTCGAAGTTATGGATTTTCAGCTGTCCCAAAATCTGCTTGGTACGCTGTTCATAATCCCAGGCTTTCAAGTTATCCATCCTAAGCAGGATATCTTCGAGATTGGAATGATCGCCGCTTGCCATCGCCTGCTCATATTCGGCGATCAAACGCACCGTCTCGTTCGGAGAGTAGAAACACGCTTGCAAAACAGTCAGGCCGTCCGGATAATGCGGCATCTGTTCCAGGTAGCCAACCCGCAGATCATTTCGGAACACAACCGCCCCGCTGTCATAATCCTCCTTTCCGGCTATAATATTTAGCAAAGTCGTTTTCCCCGTACCATTCTTAGCTATCAGCCCGACCTTCTGCCCTTGCGCGATTCCGAAAGTGATATCTTCGAATAAAACCAAATCGCCGAAGCTTTTAGTCAACTTATCTATTTGTAAATAACTTATCATATATTCATATCTGCTTTAAATGCAGGACAAAGATACAAAAAGATCAAGCACGATGGATGGGATTATTTCGTATATTCATGCCGAAACAGTTGCCTGCTGACAATTGTCGGCAAACAACAACTACGGCGGAAAAATCCAATTATCAGAAGGGAAAACCAGATTATCCGGCAGACGATTCAACAATATATGCCAAGCTGTTTTAAACAATCCTCTTAACAAATATGTTCCCTTTTATAATAAATTATTATTTTTGCCGCTTTAGATAAATTTTAACAGATACACTATGTTGACAACAATGATCATCGTGTTCCTGATAGGATATTTACTTATCGCTCTGGAACATCCGCTAAAAATCAATAAAGCGGGAACAGCACTCCTGACTGGAACAATCCTTTGGGTTTTATATACATTGGGGGCCCCTCAATTTATTCCGACCGCTTCAGCCGAAGAATTTAAACTTTTTTTAGACGCATTCCCATTCATAAAGGATCTGCCCTATGCAGACCAGTGCATCCGTTTCGTCATCGACCATCAGATACTGGATAGTATCGGTGAGATCGCAGAGACTTTGATCTTCCTGATCGGGGCGATGATCACCGTAGAACTCGTCGATTCTCACGGAGGGTTTATGTTCATCACCAACCGCATCACCACCAACAGCAAGCGGAAGTTATTGTTCGTCATTGCTACGATCACCTTTTTCATG
>ERZ779654.1198-NODE-1198-length-12972-cov-4.532941_pt1 | contig 12972 bp, 10 predicted proteins | sample MGYA00511075_ERZ779654 | MGnify/ENA primary metagenome ERZ779654 (study PRJEB29588, sample SAMEA2155636) | human gut metagenome | biome: human gut; feature: human-associated habitat; material: faeces | place: Denmark | collected 2008/2010 ...
GGTCAGCGCACCCGCCGACGAACGAATCGCCTCCGAATTGACGGGAGCGGCATTCTTCAGCGGTACGATCAGCCCGTGTGCTCCGGCACATTCGGCCGAGCGGGCGATGGCTCCGAAATTACGCACGTCCGTCACGCCATCGAAGAGAACGATCAGCGGCGTCTCGTCTTCGGGCACTCGTTCCAGAATGTCGTTCAGTTCGACGTAGCCGATGGGGGAGATTTGGGCGACGACGCCCTGATGGTTGCCGCGCGTGAGGCGGTTGAGCTTCTCGACGGGCACCTCCTGTGTGCGGATGCGATACCGCAGGCAGAGGTCGCGCAGTTCGGTCATCAGCTGCCCTTCGGCGCCTTTGCGGATGTAGAGTTTTTCGATCTGTTTGCCCGCTTCGATCGCTTCGACTACGGGGCGGATGCCGAATACAAGGTTTTCCGTCATGGTATTGGTTGGTTCGTTAGTTGATTTTTTTTGTCTTTGTGTCGCGCGGCTTTTCGGATCGGGTCTGGAATTATGTTTTTCGGTGTTCTTTATCCGGACAGTCGAATCGGATGTCGCCAAAAGTTTTATTCTATTTTTCGAACGATTCTGCGGGTGCGTGCGGTGATTCGCCGGGCCTCCTTTTCGGAAAGTTTGCCGTTCATTTTCCGGGTGCCGGGGATTTCGCAGGTCCGGACTTTCATCCCTCCCGTACCCAATATTTCACGGATCGAACGGACGGCACCCCGGCTCTGCCGTGCGAGGATGTTGAAAGGCCAGGGCGTCGTACAGGCAGCGATGACGAGTGCACGTTTGCCTTTTTGCCGGGGCTGCGGAAGGCCGAGAGCCGATTCGCCCATGAAAACCGGAACGAGCCGTTCGAAGAGCATCTTCAGCCGGGCCGACATACCGCCCCAGTAGGTCGGAGTCCCCACCACGAGCAGATCGGCCTGCCGGATCCGTTCGCCGACGGCATGGGCCGCATCGCGGGGCAGCGGACAAACGTTCGTCGCGCGGCACTGCATACAACCCGTGCAGGGGCGGAACTCCGTGCGGTAAACATCGATCCATTCGATGTCGGCGCGGGTGCGGAGCGCCTGGACGACAACTCCCTGCGGGCGGGGCGATCCGTTGAGGATAAGTGCTTTCATGGTGCTGCTGGCTTTCTTCCGGCTCCGATCGTTACTCTCCTTCGGTGATTTCCAGTTCGTACGACGCCTTCTCCCATTCGTGCATCTGGTGGTCGTATTCGGCTTTCAATTCGTTGTAAGCCTTGTAGTCGGCTTCGTTGTATTGGGTCGCTTCGGCGAATTTGCGGTCGTAATCCGCGATCTTCTTCTCCAGATCGGCCAGCGACGCTTCGATCGTTTCGACCGCCTTGCGGAGCTTGCGCAGGAGTTTTTCCTGCTCTTTCTTCTGTTCGTAGGTCAGCTTGCCCGAAGAGCTGGCTTTCGGCGCCGCCTCTTTCGCGGGAGCGTCCTTACGCTCCACCTCCTGCAAGGATTCCAGTTTGCGTTTTTCGAGGAAGTAGTAGATGCCGCCGAGGTATTCGCGTACGCCGCCGTTCCGGAATTCGTAAACCTTGGAAACCATGCCGTCGAGAAACTCGCGGTCGTGGGAGACGACGATCACCGTACCGTCGTATTTCATGATGGCGTTCTTGAGAATATCTTTCGAACGCATATCCATGTGGTTGGTCGGCTCGTCGAGGATCAGCAGGTTGTAAGGCTCCAGCATCAAACGGGCCATCGCCAGTCGTGCGCGTTCGCCGCCGGAGAGGACCTTGACCTTCTTGTCGATGTCTTCGCCCCGGAACAGGAAGGCGCCGAGAATGTCTCGCAGACGTGTGCGCACGTCGCCGACGGCTACGCGGTCGAGCGTGTCGTAAACCGTGAAATCGCCGTTCATCAGGTCTTCCTGATTCTGTGCGTAATAGCCGATGTTTACGTTGGCTCCCACGCGGATCGAACCTTCGGTGGGCGTGAGTTGTCCCACGATCATCCGGGCCAGCGTGGTCTTGCCTTCTCCGTTGCGGCCTACCAGGGCGATCTTGTCGCCCCGTTCGATGGTGAAGTTCGCTCCGCTGAAGACATGTTTGGAGCCGAACGACATCCCGGCCTCCTTGATCTCTGCGACGATCTGTCCCGAACGCGGGGCGGGCGGGAACTTGATGTTGAGCGTGGCGAGATCCTCCTCCTCGACTTCGATACGCTCCAGACGGTCGAGTTGCTTGATGCGCGACTGCACCTGGTTCGATTTGGTCGGCTTGTAGCGGAATTTCTCGATGAACTCTTCGGTCTTTTCGATCATCCGCTGCTGGTTTTCGTAAGCGGCCATCTGCTGCGCCCGCCGTTCGGCACGCAGCACGACGTATCGGGAGTAGGGGACTTTGTAGTCGTAGGCTTTGCCCAGCGAGATTTCCACCGTGCGGGTGGTCACGTTATCCAGAAAGGCCCGGTCGTGCGAGATGAGCAACACCGCGCCATTGTAGTTTTTCAGGTAATCCTCGAGCCACTGGATCGACTCGATGTCCAGGTGGTTGGTCGGCTCGTCCAGCAGGAAAATCGAGGGCCGGCGCAGCAGCAGTTTCGCCAGCTCGATGCGCATGCGCCAGCCGCCCGAAAATTCGCTCGTGGCACGCTGGAAGTCGCTGCGCTTGAATCCCAGGCCGAGCAGCGTCTTCTCGATGTCCGCTTCGCGGGTATCGCCGCCCAGGATGTGATAATGGTCGGTCGCTTCGTTCAGCCGGTGGAGCAGCGATTCGTAGTCGGACGATTCGTAGTCGGTGCGCTCGGCGATTTCGCGGGTGAGACGGGCGATTTCGGCTTCGAGCTTCAGCACTTCGTCGAAGGCTTTGGCCGTCTCTTCGACGAGTGTCGTAGTGTCCGCTACGCGCATCTGCTGGGGGAGGTAGCCGATCGTGCATTCGCCGTTGTAGGAGATCGAACCCGAGGTGGGCTGCTGTTCACCCACGATCAGGCGCAGCAGAGTCGTTTTGCCTGCACCGTTCTTACCGACCAGGCCGATGCGGTCCTTGGGGTTGATGAGCAGGGATATGTTATCGAAAAGCGTCCAGCCGCCATAGCTGACGGTGAGGTTGTCTAAAGAGATCATGGTTTCGTTTTCTGCGATTTTCCGTGCGTGCGGAACGCCCGGCTTGCCGGAAGTAGGTGCTTGGGTGAAAGGAGTCGGAGGTTAGCTCTGCAACATTCTCTCGATCTCCGCCTGCGGGTCCGGGGCGCCGAAGACGGCGCTGCCGGCGACCAGGGCGTCGGCTCCGGCGTCGAAGAGCAGGCGCGAGTTATGGGCAGAGATGCCGCCATCGACTTCGATCACTGCGGTAGATTCCGTTTCGTCGATCATGGCACGCAGTTCCCGGATCTTCTCCAGCGAATCGGGCATGAAAGACTGTCCGCCGAATCCCGGCTCGACGCTCATGACGAGCACCAGGTCGATCAGGGGTACGATGTCGCGCAGCACCTCGACCGACGTGGCGGGCTTGATCGAAATGCCCGCTTTGGCGCCTGCGCGGTGGATCAGGTCGATGCACCCTTTGGGGTCGAGCGTGGCCTCGTAGTGGAAGGTGACGATTCCGGCGCCTGCCTCGGCGAAGCGGGTGACGTATTTTTCGGGTTCGACGATCATCAGATGCACGTCCAGCAGTTTAGACGTGGCCTTGCGGATGGCCTTCATCACCGGGAATCCGAATGAGATGTTGGGGACGAATACGCCGTCCATGACGTCGATATGTACCCATTCGGCGGCGCTTCGGTCGATCATCTGCGTATCGCGTTCCAGGTGGCCGAAATCGGCCGACAGCATCGAGGGGGATATGATTCGTTGCATGGTTTTAGATTCTTAAAACTGAATAATAGAAACAAAGACAATTTTGGAGTAGAGTTTACCCAAAATACCTTGTTATTTTTGGCAAAGATAGTAAATTCGAAATAGAATGAGGATGTCGGGCAGGGGAATTTATTTGTAGTTGTTTGGCGTTGTAATATTTCCGGTCTGTTTATGCTTTGTATTACGGACAGTCTTGTTGTAATTATTTTAGTTGTTATGCTGGTTTTACAGGGATTCTGTTGAACAGGAACGAGAAGAGAGAGGCATTGCCTCTCTCTTCTCGTTCCGAAAAATACTTTTTTCTGTTGCAATGCTTGTCGCCGGTTTTAACGAACCGATATCGGCTCGACGGTATTCTGAAGACGATATATGTAATCCGGCCATTCCGTCTGTACGTTGGTACCCGTGCGGAAATATGCATTTGTTAAAGGAATGTTGGTCTGCATGTTCGAAAGCGACATCGAACTGGACATAGGAATAGGTGATGCACCTTCCTTGGAGAGCGGCCCAATCAATACTCTCTCTATTTCGCTATAGTTACCAGAGGCATCTTCGGCCATCGAGAGGAATGTGCCTTGCTGGTCGGCCGGGAAGAGAATCAGTGTGGACGTTTCGTCTTTGAGTGTCGCTTCCGTGCTGACGTTTGTCAAAATAGCTGATAACATCTCTTCTTCGGGATATTTGGTTTTGTCGGTGTAGTCGGCCGACAAACCTAGGAAATACCAGTGGGCCGCGTCGGAGCTATGGCTGATTTCGATGTCTATGGCTAGCAGGTTCTTGCCGGCTAATGAACTTAATTCGGGATCGAGTAGAGCCAGTTGGTCGCAGTCGTAATAAGCCCGCATCCAAGCTTTGGCCCAAGCGGACGAAACGGTTGCTTTTGGTGTCGTTAATTTCTCGCCGACAAAGACTTCACCTGCCAGCGTGCCATCGAAGTTCATACAGACAGCGAACGGGATATATTCCGTTTCCGGAGAGAGGAGTCCGGCAGGGCTTTCCGGGCCGAAAGACATGGTGACCGCACCACGAGCACAGAATCCGCGAACGATCTCTCCGATCGTGTAGCCCTGTTCCTCGTAAGTCGTGAATATCTGTTGCTGATAAGCGCGTACGGTCTCTTCATTCGATCCGTATTGTGCGTATTTTTCGGCAGGTAAGAGCTCATACCAGTATAATACGCTCGGGTCGCTGGGTGTGACGGAAACTTCCGCGCTACGGGCCGTCAATTTAGCGGGATCGATGCTGAATTCAAAAACTGTTTCGGAGGGGTCGCCAGCCGGAATAGTCTGGAACGAAGCCGACTCAACACTGGTTGTACGACCGGCTTGGTAACCGAATACCACGACGGAATAAGACGTGTTTGGGTCCAGTGCGTTTATTGTGCGGATTTGCGATCCCGTGTAAATATCGTAAAGTCCTGTGTTCATCAGAATTCCGTTCGCATCGATATAGGCGTCGGCGAGTTCCTCTGGAGTCCCTTGTGATGAAACGGCTATAAACCAAGTGTAGGGATCCTGATTGGTGGGAGTAATCGAGATTTTGGCTGATGCATAAGAGACGTCTTCGTCGGGAATCTTGATTGAGAATGTATTTAGGGATACCGGAGTCTTCTGGCTTTCGAATGTGTATTGGGAGACTTCCGAAAGCGGGTTACCCTCCTTGTCGATCGCAGCGGCCAACAGATGGTAGGTCGTCGATCCGAAAAGACTTTGGAGCGTGTTGTTGAATGGTCCTGTGTGGGTGATGTCGGCTACGGCACCGGCTCGGTCGAATCCTTCTTCCTGAATGCCGTACTCAATGTCGCTTTCGAGCATATCTTTGAATAAAGCGTCTTTATTTTTATTTGCGTCTGTAAATTCCTTGTCGGTAGCACGAGTCCAATACCATGTTTGTGTATTGTCTGATGGTGTGATGGAAATCTCGGCTGCATTCGGACTCAAGGTTTGGACATCGAATGTGAAAGTCATTTCGACGGGATTGGATTGCTCTCCTTCGGATGGAGGAGTTATGTCCGGCTCATTTTCCTTGTTGCAAGCGCCTGACAGGATTCCGCACAAGAATAGCATGTTGATATAAAGAAGTCTGTGCTTTATGTTTTTTGATATATGTTTCATGGCTTGGTGTTTTTTTGTTGGAAATATTTTCAGCCGTCATTAAAGAAGACGGCTGAAAATATAGATTACTTGTGTCTGTTTACAAAGCAGTGAAGCCGTCCATCTATGGGCCGGGTATTCAGATGTACAAAAGAGTATAGCAGGAGTAGCACCGTAAGATGCGATAATGCAACGAGTTAGAGGAGCACGTCAAATTTTTGCGCTCGATTTCAGTTGTACATTTACTTGGATTTGCTTGTATTGAGCTTGTATTTTGGAGCCGCAGCTCGCGGCGATACTTGGATTCTGGTGGGATTTTACTGGGCGCGTAGTTGTACTGCGTGCTTTTTTTGTACCCAATTCCCCATTATAAGGGCCTGACGCCGCGAAATCGCCGGAAAACGGGTCGCATTACCCTTCTGTCGTTCGTCCTGTTTTCCTTCCTGTTTGGCAGGACGTTTTTTTATGCCTCTCCTCTAAAATTGTACATCTGAATTTGACGAAAAAAAGCCTAAAAATCGCTATGGATGCCCAAATGGATGCCCAAATGGATGCCCATTTTTCAGCAATTCAAATCCCTATAATCCCATAATCGTATGTTAAATTGCGGGGTTTCGAGGCAATAAGACCCCCTATAATGCACAAAAAAGCACCGTTTTATAACGGTGCTTTATGTGTTTATGCAACTAAAATACAGTGAATTACACATTGAAAGTGCTATAAATACACATAAAAAAGTATTTTTCAGCCCATTGTATTGAACCTTACACTCGCTTTGACCAAAGCCAGGGAACGGATGCTGTCAATAGGAATATCTTTGGGTCCATAGTAGGCATTGTGGCTCACTAACTTTACATATCCCTCTTGTTCAGATTTCTGAATGTATTTGATCGCGATATATTCATCTCCGTCCACAGAGAACGAGAGTAAATACATTTCCCCCCATAAAATACCAATATTATGGTTGTGTACTTCCTTATATAATACGATATCCCCACTCTTAAGCAAAGGATACATGGAATCTCCCCGCACATATACGGCGCCGTCACAAGGCGGTAGATCGGGAATTTGCAAATAACTAACCGGGACGGGACGGGACGTATCGGTAAACAAGGCGACCAGCCCTGCTGCCGCATCTATTTCGTAAAGAGGAACATTCTGCAAGTCGAGGTTGCGGTCCGTTTTTAGGGGAAACTGGTCGGCAACCTTAATTTCTGATATTTGTTCTTCTCTTGTTGTAAGCATATTGCCTTTACCAGTTAGTAACCACGTCGGATTAAGATCTGAATACGCAGTAAGAATATTTTCTAATACTGTAGATCCTATACTTTTATTCTCCTTAACTGCTTTTGATATACTTCCTCGCGATGCTCCAATTGAATTTTCAAACGCATAATAGCTTATGCCCTTAAATTCAATGTATTTCCCTATTCTATGTGCGACCATAAGAAAATAATCATATAATTCTTTGGATGTAAGAAAATAGTCTTATATATTTGCAACACGGAAAACAAATTAACCGTGCTGACAAATATACGAAATAATTGAATCTATGGCAAGAGTACTCGTAGAATACGGCGAAGGGCGCAAGATCGCCAAACTGCTGGGCTGTACCCCGAAAATGGTCTGCGAAGCCCTGTCGGGGAAGAAGGACACACCGCTGGCACGCAAAATCCGTAAGCTGGCCATCGACCGGGGCGGAGTAGTCAAGAATAACACCTATAACAAATAATCGTAATTATGAAAGAGTTAAGTATTTTCCAGCACCCGGATTTCGGGACGGTTCGCAATGTGGTAATCAAGGGCGAGCCGTGGTTTATGGGCAAGGATATTTGCCAGGTTTTGGGAATTGCCAATCATAAGGACGCCCTCGGTCGTCTGGATGAGGACGAGCGGTGTGGGGTCGGCATTACCGACCCCCTCGGCAGGCAGCAGGAAGCCACCTTCATTAACGAGTCGGGTTTGTACAGTCTGATCATGCAGAGCCGCAAGCCGGAGGCGAAGTCGTTCAAGAAGTGGGTGACGTCGGAGGTTCTGCCGTCGATCCGCAAGTACGGCTACTACATCTCGCCGACGGCCCAGCTCTCGCGCAAGGAGCGCAACGCCATCGAACGCTCCTACCTCAAGGCACTCGACAAGTACATCACCGAGGAGGACATCTACAAGGTTTCGAAAAAGATGCGCTGCTCGGACAGCCACGTCCGGAACGTGCTGAACGGATTCCACCGGGACAACGACGTGATGCGCGTGCTGCAGGCCCGCGCTTTGGCCAACAAGAACCAATGGGAGGACGCCTATTCTCCGGCCAAGATGGACGAGGTACTCTCGCAACTGCTGTAAATCCTCCGGCCATGAACAACACACGCAGAAAGAGCCTCCGGGAGCTTATCGAGAAGACGGAAGGTATCAAGCAAGAGATCGAAGAGATCAAAACCGAAGAGGAGGAGTACTACAACAACATGCCGAGTTCGGTTCAGGATGGCGAGAAGGGCGACCGCGCCCAGACGGTGATCGAATACCTCGACGAGGCGATGACGGCTGCGGGCGACGTGATCGAAAACCTGACCTCGGCGGCAGAATAACACAACGACCATGAAGCGCTTTCTGAAATATTGGATGATCCGGCTGCTGGGCCGTGAGTTCATTGCCCTGCCCGTGAGGTGTAAGTTGGTCGGGCTGTGGTGGGTTTTCTCCATGTGTCTTGTTTGCGGGTGGGCAGAAACGAATCCGATATGGTCGCAACTGGTCGTTACCGCGAATTTCGCAGGGAGCAGCATCGCCTTGAAGGTAACCTTCAAACCAACAGAGAAACAATCTTAAAATCTATACAATGAGCAAAAACAGAATTATTCTGAACATTCAGCAATTAATAGGTCGAGTTGAGATCGTAGTTTCTCCCGCTGAGGAAAATATTGATTTACGTTCACTCCGCGAAAAGTTAAAGACACGTCTGGCCGAATGTTGTTTAGAAGCACTCGACAATTTCCGGCAGCGTCCGCTGCGATCTCCTGTACGGAGCGTTCGACCTCGACCCCGTTGCGGATTATACGAACATTCAAAGCCTCATCGACACAAGCATCGAAGAGCGAGCAAGCCAGCAGGGAGGATTCGGAAAGTCCGCTGATAAACGAAAGAACTTCTGATTTATCCATAAATCGCTAAATGTTTGTGGTTGGATAGTACAAATATAGCGATTTTCCCGTGAACGCGAAGGCGTTATTCCGGAGCGATACCGGCACGGGAGCAAAAATAAAAAGGTCGAAGAATGGAATTATACAACAATAGGCTATGCGCAACGTATGACGACCTCGATGGTATTGCAACCATCCGAGCGTTACAACACATGACTCAGCGCGGTAAAATCGAGCAAGTCCGCCGGGCCTGCATCGGGACTCCAGCGTTGTTCGCCGTTGATAGCCTTCCTGTAAAATACCAGAACGCGCTCTACAAGACGCACCCGGACCTTCAGGAACAGGCCGCGAGCCGGGAGTTTCTCGACACGATCGAGCCGGACGGCTTGGCCATGAACTTCTACGCCGAATATAAGGTCGAGGGTGCCCGAGGTCTGAGCTTCGCCAAGCAGCAGGAGTATTCAAACAATGCCGCTATTTTGGAGGCGTTCCGCAAATGGATCGAGAAAGCCGATTCGCAACGGCTCCGTCAGAGCTACCCGAGGATCAAGAAAACGGAATTTTGGGCACGTGCCGCGCGTGCCCTCCGTCGGATCGGGGACAAGTACCCCCATTCGCTGCCGGAGAATCCGCGTCGTTTGCAGGAAAAATTCAACCAGTTTTTTCAGGGCGGCAAACCCAACTACGAGATGTTAGTCACAGGAAAATTCGGGACGCGGAACGCGGCGAAAGTCGCAACCAACGAACAGCAGTCGGTCATCATCAAGCTGCTGTCCGACCACCGCAATTTCGACAACGAGCAGGTGGTCATGTTCTACAACATCATCGCCGAACAGATGTCTTGGACGCAGATCACTGTCGAGACCATCCGGCGTTACCGGAGGAAATACGCCTTGCTGACGTCCGCAGGTCGTTTGGGTGATACGGAGTTCCGCAACCGTCTTGCCATGCAGGTCAAGCGCCGCCGCCCGAAATTTCCGCTCTACATGTGGAGCCTGGACGGCTGGGTCTGCGAGCTGTTGTTCCAGGAATATGCCGACGGTGCGACCACCTACCACAACCGCTTGGTCGTCGAGGTCGTTCTCGACCCGTGCGTGAATTATCCGATCGGCTACGCCATCGGACGGCAGGAGGACACCGCACTGATCAAGGCGGCGCTCAAGGATGCCGTGAACCATACGGCCGAGTTGTTCGGTCGGCGTTACCGGGCGCATCAGGTCCAGAGCGACCGTTTCGCCATCAAGAAGATGACGCCTTTTTACGAGGCTGTCGGTGCGGAATACACCCCGGCCCAAGTCGGCAATGCGAAATCGAAGCCTGTCGAGCGCTATTTCCTCACGCTCAACAAGCGCTATGGGCAGTTATTCGAGAATTGGTCGGGGTTCGGCATCACCTCGAATAAAACGCTCCAGCCGAATGCGGATGCGATAGACCTGCTGAAAAAGAAATTTCCCGACGAAGCCGGCTGCCGTGCGCAGATCGAGCAGATCATCGCCTCGGAACGTGCCGCCAAGCGCGAGGAGTATCTGAAGTTGTGGGCCGAGGTTCCGGAAGAGCGGAGTCTGGTGTTCCCGCTGGAGCAGTATCTTCTGCACTTCGGCGACGAAACGGGCTACAAGAATGCCCTCGAGGGCTCGGGTCTGAACGTGAAGCTGCTCGGCGCCCGCTGTTCCTACGACTGCTTCGACCCTCGGTTCCGCCAATACGCACACGTGCGCTGGAATGTGAAGTACGACCCGGATAACCTCGACCATGTGCTTGCCGTCAATGACGACGGGACGCTGCAGTTCCTGCTCGAGAGCAAATACGTGCAGCCGATGGCCAAAATCGAGCGCACCGAAGAGGATGTGCGCCAGCTTTCGCGCGTCGCCGAGTTCAACGGAGGCCTGCGGAAAGATTTGCTCGGACAAATAGGCAGCGCCTCGGAAACGACTACGAATCTCATCAAAGATAATCCGCAGTTGCAGAATACGCTTGCCCGCCTGCTTATATCCGATTCGAATGGGCAGCACAAGCAGCGCCTGCAGCAGGAGCGACGCAAACCCCGGCGCCTGCCGCCCGTGGATGTGAAGAACCTGGAAGTCAAAACGGCCGAAGAGGGTGCGCCGATGCCTTCGGCCGGAAAAAAAGAGTCGATATTTAATCTTTACTAATATGAAAACAACCGAAAAACAAGCCATTGCCGCCCGTCTGAAGGAGTATTGCGAGAACAAGGGCAGCCAGAACAAGGCGGCCGCGACGCTCAAGGGCGTAAGCCCTGCGACGCTTTCGCAGATGCTTAACGGTAACTGGGAGCTTATCACCGAGGAAATGTGGCGCAATGTCGCTGCGCAGATCGGCTACGACGCCCGGCAATGGATCATCGTCCAGACCGAGGGTTACAACCGGATGTACAAGCTGCTCGCCGATGCCCAGGAGAACGCGCTGGTGCTGGCCGTGACGGGCGATGCCGGGTGCGGGAAGTCGCAGGCGATCGAATACTACGCCCGTCATCACCGCGACGTGTTCGCGCTGTCGTGCTCGGAGTATTGGAACCGCAAGCAGTTCCTCACGGAGCTGCTGCAGGCGATGGGTGTCGAGGCCACGGGCAGCACGGTCGCCGAGATGATGTCGGAAGCCATTTTGACGCTCAAGCGCAAGGCCACGCCGATCATCGTGCTGGACGAGGCCGATAAGCTGAGCGACCAGGTGCTCTACTTCTTCATCTCGCTCTACAACAAGCTGGAGGACCATTGCGGGATCATCATCTGCGCCACGGACTACCTCAAGAAGCGCATCACACGCGGGGTGAAGGCCAACCGCAAAGGGTACAAGGAAATCTATTCGCGCGTGGGCCGGAAGTTCATCCCGATGCCTGTGGTGAATGGCGAGGACATCGCGGCGGTTTGCGTGGCGAACGGAATTACGGACCGCGCGACGATCGAAGAGATCATCGACGACAGCGAGTGCGACCTGCGCCGGGTCAAGCGGCGTGTGCATGCAGAGAAAAAACGGCTTTCAAACAATGATTAAACTGTGTTCGAATGAGTAAGGCGATCAGCAATAAGAATGTCGCGGATGCGAAATTCGCTCCGGCTCCGTTCGACGGGCCTTTCAAGGCGGCGCTGGGACGTCCCGAGTTGAAAGGGTCGTGGCTGATCTTCGGCAAGTCGGGCAGTGGCAAGACGACATTCGCGCTGCAGCTGGCCAAATACCTGACACGATTCGTCGATAAGGTCGCTTTCGATTCGCTCGAACAGGGGCTGTCGCTGTCGATGCAGAAAGCCTGGAAGCGCGTGGACATGGCGGCAGCGGGTTCGAAAGTGATCTTTCTGGACAAGGAATCCCTCCCGGAGCTGCGGGACCGGTTGTCGAAGCGCAAGAGTCCGAATGTGATCATCATCGACTCGGTGATCTGCCTGGTCGGAATGCGGCTGGCGGACTACCAGAAGCTGATGAACGACTACCCGAACAAGCTGTTCATCTTCCTGGCGCACGAGGACGACCGGGGTAACCCGTCACCCGCTTTGGCCGAAAAAATTCGCAAACTCTCGGATATCAAGATGCACGTCGAGGGGTACAAGGTTTTCACGACGACGCGCTACGAGGACCGAACAAAGGGCGAAGGCGGCGAGGACTTCACGATCTGGGAAGAGGGAGCCGCAGAATATAGAGCAGAACTTTAATACTCAAAAATATGGCACAAAATATCATGGACAAACAGAAAAAGTGGCTGCTGCGGCAGTTTCACACCCTTTGCAGCCGACTGCATCTGTCGGCCGAGGAGAAAGAGACGATCATCGAAGGGTACGGCGTGGAGAGTTCGGCGGACATCGGCAACGACGATTTGTTGGCCATTTGCCGGGAACTGGAGCGCCGTTTGGATCGGGACGCGCTGAAGATGGACCGCCTGCGCAAGCAGGCCATCGCCGTCTTCCTTTCAATGT
>ERZ779654.1204-NODE-1204-length-12927-cov-4.026492_pt1 | contig 12927 bp, 5 predicted proteins | sample MGYA00511075_ERZ779654 | MGnify/ENA primary metagenome ERZ779654 (study PRJEB29588, sample SAMEA2155636) | human gut metagenome | biome: human gut; feature: human-associated habitat; material: faeces | place: Denmark | collected 2008/2010 ...
CTGATAATAAAACACATGGTAAAACGAGTTCCTTTAACTTGTTGGCAAAATTGCAGATCTTTTTTTTGAGCTTCTGTAATGTTCGACCAATTTCCCCAAATAGAAACAATATCTACACTATCAGGAATACCGGCTAAAGAGCTTTTCATATAGGCACCTTCACCACTCCAGCCACCAAACCAGCCAAAGGCAACTTGGTGATCTGTCTGCTTATAGGCACGCAAGGCCGCATAATATTCATCCGATACGATCGATTCGGGAAAAGTTTTTGCTTCCGACTCCGTCCAGTCACTGCAACCGATCAATGAGGTCGTTGCCAGTGATATGAGTACAATGTATAATAAATAAATTTTCTTCATAAAAGTCCTTTTTATGCATTATATAAATTAGTTCTTTTTAGCCCACTTTAAGTCAGTAGCTTCATTATCAGCACCGCCAAGTTCTGCTACTCCCAGATCATAATTGGCTTTATTGTTTTGTGCCTCTGTATAAGGGAAGCTTAGACGACGCATACCGCGTTGGCTACTCACTCCACAATCTGATAGATTGTCGATACAAGGATAAAGTTCCGGATAACCTGTACGGCGATATTCAGCCCATGCTTCCAATCCTAATGGATAATTGGCGATCCATTTTTGAGTAATGACACGTTGGAAATTTTTTCCATTTACGTTATCAGCCTCACTGTCATCCCACATCACACTCACTGTATTGGTAATTGTAGCAGTAGCATTTTGCACAGCATCACTTTCATGTGATACGACAGGAGCTTCGTCAATCTTCAAGTATTCAGTGGCTGAAACCTGATATTGTTCCATTGACAAATTAATACCATCTTCGTAATAGGCTTTTGCTGTTTTAGAACCGACATTCCAACCACGCAATTTTCCTTCTGCACGTAAAAACGCTGTCTCTGCAGCACAGAAAACCATTAATTTAGAAGTTGCCGTATATGCAGGAATAGAGAATCCTGCTGCATCTGCCTTTTTAAAATCAGCATCTCCAGTACGCATACCTACATATTTATCTGTTTTCCCGGCAAGGGTAGACTTATTAAAGAACTTCGGCATACGTGGATCGCCATATGCATTCATATAATCTACAATATTTGCATTCACACGCAGATCACCCCAACTTACAGCTGCCAGTTGATATGGATTACTCTGTGTGCCACAAGAAAGCATAGCATTATCCGAATTACTTTCAATCAATCCTGCTTTATGTGTTACTGCTGCTTCAGCTGCCTCTTGAGCAATGCCAGGCCATGTTCCGCTGATTCGCATTGCAACACGTAAACGCATTGAATTGGCTAGCTTAGCCCAACCTGAATAATTTCCATCGAAAACCGGGTCATTGGCACCTAATGGTGCGTTACCATTAGTCTCTACATAATAATTATAAAGAACGTCAGCAGCATTAGCTAAATCACTTAATATATTTGCATAAACTTGTTCCTGAGTATCATAAGAAACATAAAAATTACCTTTCTTTACTTGACTGTAAGGCATTGGTCCGTAGCAATCTGCAACACGAAGCATCGTTATTGCACGTATCATACACGCAAAAGCATAATAATGTCCCGTAGAATTAGTTGCTTCCTGTATTTGGAAAAAGTTTCCATATATTTTTTCAAACGGAGTGTTCCAGGGGGTAGCATTCCAGGCATCACTCTGATTGAATGTGCTGAAGTTTGTACCACTCCATGTGTTAGAACAGCATAGATAGCCACCTAACTGTCCCACCATCTGATCTTGCATTTGAGAGTCATTCTGCTGAATATTCACAATTGTTTCAATCATAGACTTCATCAAAGTCGCAGGGTCTGCATCATGAATTTGATATTGATTCGTATTATACTCCTCAAATTTATCGGTACAACTTCCTGCCAGTAACAACAGAGCGGCACCGACTGTGATATTTCTTAAATATTTTCTCATAACATTAGCTTTTTCTTTTAGAATTGAACTTTCACATTAAAACCGAAGTTACGCAAGCTGGGTTGCATAAAGTAGTCTACATTCATATAATAGTTACTGGAGGTAGAGGCAGACAATTCCGGGTCAAATGGGGCTTTACAATAAATCATCCATAAATTACGTCCTACAATACCCAAAGTAACATTCGCCACATTTTTAAACCATCTTTTAGGAAGTGTATAGTTTAGACTCAATTCCTGCAAACGTACATTGGTTGCACTATATAGATAATAACGACCATAGCCACCTTCACCCGTACCAATAGTCTGGTAATACTTTTGGGCGTTAACTTTACCGTTATTAATAGGTATACCACCATTATCACGAGCTGTTGCAGATGTTTCGGATACTCCATAATAATCTAAAATACCTTGAGTAGCCGAATAAGCTAATCCGCCTACACGGGCTGATAATACAACTCCTAAATCAATTCCTTTATAAGTGAAATGATTGGTCCATCCGAGGTTGAAATCAGCATCCAGATTACCTACTTTTACCGGAGTGTTTGATGAAGTGATACCCAGATTACCATTCTGATCGACTTTTATATTACCGTTATTGTCTTTTGTCAGTTGGTTGTATACATAGATATCAGTCATGGAGCCTCCTTCTGTCAGGATGACGCGAGGAGCTACATTCTCTTTACCTAACCAACCCACATTCATTTCATCCATTTGGATAGCTTCTCCTGTCACAGGATTCACGCTGCCGCTTGCCAGTCGTTTCACCTTGTTACGGTTTAGAGTGAAGGTTGCATTAGAAGACCATCCGAATCCTGCCCATTTATCACTGAATCCTAAAGCTAATTCAATACCCTGATTTTGCACGTTACCAGCTTGTACAATCGCTTGTTTATATCCGGAAGAAGAGGGGATATCTACCTTAAATGTTTGGTTCAGTGTATTAGAACGATAGTAAGTAGCGTCTAAATTAAAACGATTTCCCCAGAATTTCAAGTTCAAACCGATTTCCCAGGATTTAGTCTTTTCAGGTTTCATATTGTCCATCGGATATACGGTCGGATTTGCCCAGTTATGTGTCTGGCTGTTGTATTCGTAACCCGGATTAGTAAGGAAACGATCGAAAGAAGAGGCTACCACTGTATACGAACCGCGTATTTTAGCATAAGAAATCACCTCTGGTAGTTTAACCATTTCTGATAATAAAGCCGATAAACCGACTGACGGATAAAAGAACGATTTTTGTTTGGAGAATGCGAGTTTTGAATCCCAGTCATTACGTCCGGTTACGGTTAGATACAGTTGATTTTTCCAACTTAATTCAGCACTGGCAAAAATACTTTGAATTTCATCTTCATATCCGGTAGGGTCCGGTTTATAGTTGGCGGAGAAATTAATATTGTTGATCTGGAAGAAGTTGGGAATAACCAGGTCACCTGCAATATATAACTGATCCATTGAAGTATGATATATGGAAGCACCAACATTGGCTGTTAAATGAAAATCACCAAATGTTTTATCTATATTAGCCAGGAAATCGGCATATAAAGAACGTTCCTGACGCATGGCATCTTCAAAACCACCGCTTACACCACAGAATGTTGTTAATGTAGAAGCAGATTTTTCGTTTTTATTCCGGTAGTCGGAGTTGTCCAGATTGACACGACCGACAACATTGAGCCAATCTGTAGCCTGCCATTTCAAAGAAGCGTTCATCATATAACGTTTCTTGTTGGAGGTACGGTTGATGCGATTTTGTATCCAATATGGATTTTGTAATGACAAACTTGCATCACCATAAGGCCAATATTGTTCCATATAGCCGTAGTTAGTATTATAACGTTCATACAAACGAATTTCGTCAAAGTTGTCTCCACGAGGGAATAGATACAGTGATGGGAGAGGGTTATAATACTGTCCTTGAGAAACCATGTTTTTGTTGTTCTGAACGATATATTGTGCACCGATATCCAGAGTAAGTTTATCATTCAGGAAATGGGTGGTATTACGTGCCGTAAAATTATAACGGTTATAGGAGTTATTCGGAAGAATTCCACCGGAGTTAGTTGTAGAAGCAGAAAGATAGGTCTGGTTTTTGGTATTTCCTGTAGATAATGCTACCGAATTGATAACATTGGAGCCTGTTTCAAAGAAGTCAGATGGGTTATATCGACGGTTTGCCAATTCTCCCCAGCTGAATAATCCGGAACTTGTACCATAACGGTTCTGCATATCCGGCATAATATATGCTTTAGAGAAAGTAGTACTGTTGGATACTGTTATGGTAGTTTTCTCTGTTTTGCCTTTTTTAGTAGTAATTAAAACAACACCGTTTGCCGCAGCAGAACCATATAATGCTGCCGCAGAAGGACCGGTCATCATACTAATACTAGCAATATCATCCGGATTTAAGTCAGCAACAGCATCTGATCCTCCCATCTCTCCAAATAATCCTTCGCCACCGCTTTTTCCTGTATTAAAAATAGGTACACCATCAATTACATACAATGCATTGTTATCTTTAGTCAGAGATTTCATACCACGCATAACAACACGTGTGGCACCACCAGCACCGGTTGCACCACTATTAATTTGAACACCGGCAACCTTTCCTGATAGTGAATTCATAAAATTGGCGTCCTTAACAGCTGTCAATTCATCACCTTTTACCTCTTGTACATTATAACTTAACGCCTTAGTTGCACGCTTGATACCCAATGCAGTAACAACTACTTCGTCCAATACTTGCGTATCTTCTCCTAAGGTTACTTTTATAGGTTGTGCGTTGGCAAGCGTGATTGTTTGGGAGGCATAACCGATATAGGATACTTCAAGTACATCACCTTTAGCTGCTTGTATTTTGAAATTTCCATCCATATCAGTGATAGTACCATTTGAAGTTCCTTTTACCAAAATACTAACTCCAATCAATGGTTCTCCTTTTGAATCAGTAACAGTACCACTTGCAGTAATTGGTGTTTTTTTCTGCTGCTCTTCTTTATTACTCTTCGCAGAAAGTACAATATGATTATCTACTATTGAAAAACTGACATTTACTCCTCTGAATAACTGATTCATTACATTATTCAAAGATTCTTTTGTTACCTTGATAGATATGACACGATTTATATCGACATCATTTGTGTTATAGACTACTGACATTGAAGTTTGTTTCTCAATTTCTTTCAAAGCAGTGTTCAAGGGTACTTTCGATAGATTAAGAGTGATCGTTCGTTCTTGCCCATAAGCTGAAGCAAAACACGAAACCAACAAAAGGAAGAATAACAAGTATGAAAACTTGTGTTTTATAATTTCTTTCATCTTATTCTTTTTAATTAGAAATAGTTTTTAGAGAATTTGTAATTAGAGGCGGTAAATGAGATTACCGTTTTCACACAAAGGTTTCATGTATCTCTGTTTCTCATAATTAATAAATTTAAAGGTTATACTTAAAATAAATTCCATAAGCGCTTATTCAATAGTAATACATTTTATGTTGTAACCTTACTAAACGAAGATAAGATTTTTTTCGAAAAAAATAGAATAGAAAGATTCCTAATTGAAAAATAAATACTCAAATATTTGATAAATAGAATCTTATGTACTTATTAAAATCAGGCTGATTTATTACATTTGCATACATTTTGCATACAATATATGTATGCTTTACCTATTGTATAGATATAAATATTCATTTTATGTTCAAATATTCAAAAGATGGAATTTCGGTTTTAACCATATTAGATACCAGAAGAGCAAAAAAGAGTGGACAGTTTCCTGTTAAAGTTCAAGTGGTATATAGAAGAAAGCAAAAATATTACTCAACTGGGAAGGAAGTGTCAAAAGAAGATTGGGCAAGGTTATTAAAAGTAAAAAGCCGGTTATTGGCAGAAATTCGATCAGATATAGAGAGTAGTTTTTCAACTATTAAGCAACAAGTTAATGAACTGATAACAAAAGGGGAATTTAGTATTGAAACATTAAGCGTCAGGTTAGGAAGGCAGATGAATGATATGACTTTGCGCAGTGCTTTTCGCTTAAAAATGAAAGAACTGGAAGCCTATGAACAAGCAAACACTTACCTAAATTATCAAAGTGCTTTAAAAAGTTTAGAAGATTTCGGAGGTTCCACTATACCTTTGGAAAACATTACAATTGATTGGCTTAAACGTTGTGAAAAATTTTGGATATCAGAAGGTAAAAGCTATTCAAGCATAAGTATTTATTTCCGAGCTTTAAAGTGTGTCTTAAATCGTGCTGTACATGATGGTATTATAAAAGAATCATCTTTTCCTTTTGGAAAGAATAAATATGAAATTCCTGAAGGGTGTGGACGTAAATTAGCACTTACTCTTTCTGAAATAAAAAAAGTAATGTCCTATCAATGTGAAACAAAAGATATAGAAGAATTTAGGGATCTCTGGGTGTTTTCTTATTTATGTAATGGCATTAATTTTATGGATTTATTATTTCTTCAGTATTCAAATATTATGGATGGAGAAATATGCTTTGTACGCTCTAAGACATCTCGAACTACCAAACATAACAAAGAGATACATGCAATCATTACTCCTGAAATGTGGAATATTATTCAAAAATGGGGTAATCCAAGATTAAGCCCGCAAACGTATATTTTTAAATATGCTAGAGGAACTGAAGATGCCTTTGAAAAGATTAGATTGGTACGGCGTATTATAACCAAATGTAACAGAAGACTTAAAAAAATAGCCCAAGACATTGGAATTTTTCAGTTGACGACTTACACGGCAAGGCATTCTTTTGCTACAGTATTAAAACGTGGAGGTGCGAAAACCTCATATATTTCTGAAAGCTTGGGACACTCTAACTTATCTGTAACCGAGCACTATTTAGCATACTTTGAAAAAGAGGAAAGAATAAGGAATGCTCAATTATTGACTAACTTTAATCTCTAGATTAATACATTTGCATGCAAATTGTATGTACAATGAAAAATGGACCAATAATTGATATAGGATAAAAGTGAGTATAATATTAAAAAACGCATATTCAGATTACCTATAATTTAGAATATGCATCTTGTTATCAGGAGTGTTTCGAAAACCGCAGGGATTTCCACTTTAGCCAAACGTAATTCAAATAAAAAAAGGATGATATTATTGCAATTTATTCTTTTTATCGCCCGCGTAGTGATAGAATAATATCTAATATTGATAATATTAATCAAATGAAAAGATTCCGTTCTTTGTATTATCTGCACTAACTAGAAGAAAACAACTACTATAAAGCAAGTTATTATTATTCTTTAAATGATTTGTTAGGTTCCATTTAAAGAATCAAAATGTTCCACACCGAGAAACGAAGTGATTCTCGGTGTGGAACATTCCTGAAAAAACGTCTTTTATCGAATATTCATACCGCATATATGAATAAAAACAATTTAATTACTGCATATTCATGTGCAATCATACTAACTTTTTCTTTCATTCATTGATTTTGCTCAATTGTATTTAGCCTGATATCTTAAAAATAGAACATTTAATCTATTTATCTAACAAGCATTGGATCTAGAGAAAGTATATGAAACTGATTTTCTCCCAAGCAATCACGCTTACTAGTGCACAACCCTTGAAGGTTACTTTAGGAGAAGATACGCAGGTGTTGGACGAAGTAGTCGTTACTGCATTAGGTATTAAGCGCGCAACTAAAGCATTAAGCTATAATGTGCAAGAAGTAAAAGGTGATGAATTGACAACTGTAAAAAGTGCCAATTTTATGAACTCACTGGCTGGAAAGGTGGCTGGTGTTAATATCAATGCATCTTCATCCGGTGTTGGAGGGGCTACGCGTGTAGTTATGCGTGGTACCAAATCTATATCTTCAGACAATAATGCTTTATATGTAATTGATGGTGTTCCTATTTTTAATACAAATAAAGGTGACACTAACGGACAATATTCAGCCCAACCGAGAGGAGAGGGCATATCTGATATCAATCCGGAAGATATTGAAAGCATGTCTGTATTAAGTGGACCTGCTGCTGCGGCCTTGTATGGCTCTAATGCAGCGTCTGGTGTAATTTTAATTACTACAAAGAAGGGAAAAGAAGGTAAGGCACGAATTATTATTTCTAATAATTCTACTTTTTCCAATCCTTTTATAATGCCTGAATTCCAAAATTCTTATATAAACCGCGCAGGTTCCTTTGCTTCATGGGGAGATAAAGCGTCTTCTCTTTTCGGAACTTATGAGCCAAAAGATTTTTTCAATACTGGTACCAATATTCAGAATAACGTTTCTTTATCTGTTGGTAATGAAAAGAATCAAACTTATCTGTCTGTAGGTACTACTAATGCAACTGGTATCATTCAAAATAGCAAATATGACCGTTACAATTTTACCTTCAGAAATACAACAAAATTCCTGAAGGATAAAATGACATTAGATGTGGGTTTTAGCTATATTATTCAAGAAGATCTTAATCTAATGGCACAAGGTGAATATTTCAATCCACTACCAGCCGTATATCTATTCCCGCGTGGCGAAAACTTTGAAGCTGTGAGGATGTATAAAACGTATGACACAACTCGTAAGATAGATGTACAGAACTGGGGATGGGGTGATCCTGGATACAGTATGAAAAATAATCCATATTGGGTGGCTAATGAGATGAACCATGGCATGAAAAAACAACGTTACATGGCTAATGCTTGTTTAAAATATGAAATTTTGGATTGGCTTGATGTGACAGGGCGCGTTCGCATTGATAATGCAACCAATGATTATTCAGATAAAAGAAATGCTTCTACTGATCTTTACTTTACTAATAGTTCTATTTATGGATTCTATAAGTACTATAAAGCTGACGATAGACAGGCTTATGCAGACGTGATGGCTAATATTAATAAACGCTTTGGTGACTTAAGTTTAAGTGCTAATATTGGCGGTAGTTTTACTCAAACTTATTATGACGAAAGAGGATTCCAAGGTGGTTTGAAAGATATGTCTAATGTTTTTAGTCTATATAATATGACTACTACCTTGGATAAAGATACTTATCCTATAGAAAGTGGATATAAACAACGTACCAACTCTATTTTTGCTAGTGCGGAAATTGGCTGGAAGAGTATGTTATATATGACTTTAACCGGGCGTAATGATTGGGATTCAGCATTGATTAATACAGAACAATCATCTTTCTTTTATCCATCAATAGGGCTTTCAGGAGTTATTTCCGAAATGGTGAAATTACCCAAAGCTATTACTTATTTGAAAGTACGCGGTTCATTTGCTTCAGTAGGTGCTCCTATTCCTAAGAATCTTTCTTCTAACAAAACGTATGAGTGGGACCCTGCGACTAGTCAATGGAAATTACAAACTTATCGTCCTTTGCCTAAACTTTATCCTGAACGTACAAATTCTTGGGAGGCTGGTTTGAATGCCAAATTCTTTAATAATAGTTTAAGTTTGGAAGTTACCTGGTATAAGGCTAATACTCGCAAACAAACATTCCAAGTTCCTTTATCAGGAACCGCTGTATATGCGACTATGTATGCACAGTCTGGTAATATTGAGAATAAAGGTATGGAATTTTCTTTAGGGTATAATAAATCATGGGGAGATTTCTCATGGAATTCCAATTTGACTTTTAGTTTTAATAAAAATAAGATTGTAGAACTCTTGGATGATGCAGTGGATGATGAAGGTAATCACTATAGTTTGAGTGAGATAGATAAAGGTGGCATTGGATCGGCTAAAGTTATTCTTCGTAAAGGAGGAAGCATGGGAGACATGTATGTCACTAATCGTTTGAAACGTGATAACGAAGGAAATGTATATATTGATAAAGCGAGCCAGAATGTAAAGAAAGAAGATATAAAGAATTCGGATGAGTTTATTCATATTGGCTCTGTATTGCCTAAAAGCAATTTAGGCTTTAGAAATGATTTCTCTTATAAAGGCATTAGCTTGGGATTCATGCTTGCTGCCCGCTTTGGAGGTATTGTTATCTCACCAACACAAGCTGTAATGGATCAGTTCGGAGTATCTAAGGTCACAGCTTTAGCACGTGATAATGAAGGTGTTCCTGTAAATAATGGAAAAGTGGATCCCCAGACTTATTATACAGAAGTGGGTGGAATAAGTGGATTGATGTCTAACTATGTATATAGTGCTACTAATGTTCGTTTACAAGAGTTATCGGTGGGCTATTCACTTCCAGCCAAATGGTTTAATAACAAATGTAATCTTAGTTTGTCAATAACAGGTCACAACTTGTGGATGATTTATAATAAAGCACCATTTGATCCGGAAGCTACCGCTTCTACTGGTACTTATTATCAAGGTGTTGATTACTTTATGCAACCAAGTTTGAGAAGTTGGGGATTTAATGTAAAAATACAGTTTTAACGATAAAAGAATAACCAAATGAAAATATATAAATTCATAACGCAGATTTCTATTGCAGGCTGTATGCTTGTTGGAACTCCAATGTTACAAGGATGCATGGATAATAGCTTGAATGATCCGTTGGGAAAAGTTTCGGAAGAAGAACTTGGACGAGATGGATTTGCTGCCAATGCTTTCTTCTTGACTTTATGTGATTATGCATATCCCATAGCTACTGAAAACATTTATAATACCAATGAATCCTTGATTGGTGACTGCTATGGACGTTATCAAGTAATGGCAACAGATAAGTTTAAAGGGGCAAATTTTGCTACATATAATGCACCCGAGAACTGGTTAAACTGGCAGTTTGCAGATGATAATGTAATGGTATTGACGTATGGTGCATGGAATAAAATAAAGAATGTAACCCAAGGAACAGGAGTTAACTTTGCATGGGCACAGATTTTGAGAATTGCGACAATGCATCGTATGCTTGATATGTATGGGGCACTTCCTTATTCCCAAATTTCAAGTGATAAACTTTCGGCTCCTTACGATACAATGGAGGAAGCATATCATGCAATGTTTACTGATCTGACTGATGCAATTAATGTAATGACTGTTTATGTGACCGAAAATCCAAACAACAGAACGATGGCTAAGTATGATAAAGTTTATGACGGTGATTTTGAGAAATGGGTGAAATTTGCAAATTCACTGAAACTACGTATGGCCATTCGTATTCGTTTTGCAGATCGTGAATATGCCAGACAGATGGCGGAGGAAGCTATTAACCATTCTATTGGGGTAATTACTTCCAATGAAGATAACGCAACTTCTTTAGGTACTAAAAATCAATTGTATACGGTATTGGTACAATGGCCCGATCAATGTGTCTCTGCGGATATTACGTCCTATATGAAAGGGTATAACGATCCGCGTATGTCGAAATATTTTAAAAAGAAAACGAGCGATAAAGGAGATGATGATTATGTGGGTATGCGCGCAGGTTTGTCTTATGGTAATGATATTACCGGACCGACTTTCTCTAGAATAAATGTTGGAGAGATGGATCGTACTTTATGGATGAGTGCAGCTGAAACAGCTTTTAATAAAGCTGAAGCGGCAATGTTAGGATGGGATGTAAAAGGAGAAACGGTGAAAGATTTGTATGAATCAGCTATCAGACTTTCTTTTGCACAATGGGGAGTATCGGATGGTATTGACCAATACCTGAATGATGAATCAAGTACTCAGGCTGATTATGTAGATCCTAATGAGAATAAGGGGAATGAAAGTGCTATTAGCTCTATAACTATCAAATGGAAAGATAATGCTGGTGAGGAAGAAAAACTGGAAAGATTAATAACCCAAAAATGGATTGCAATGTGGCCTTTGGGACAAGAAGCATGGAGCGAGTATCGTCGTACTGGGTATCCGCGTTTTTTCCCGTTATTGAATGGAAATGTAACCAATCTTCCTTCCGCTAATCGTATTCCGTTCCCACCATCGGAATATATTCGTAATGCTGCTAATGTAAATGCTGCTGTAAGTAAATTGGGTGGCGCTGATAATTATCAGACTAAGGTTTGGTGGCAGCGTAGGGATAAGTGAATAATAGTATAATCTATATTAATATAAATAGTATGAGAAAGATATTCTATTTTATAATGTTGTTATTTGGCATAACGGTTGCGAATACAGCGTGTGATGATTGGACAGACATGGAACCAAAATTCCAGGAAGATATGACTCAGTCGTCACTTCCGGAAGAATACTATGCCCAGCTTCGCGCTTATAAGAAAACAGATCATCCGGTTGCTTTCGGATGGTTTGGTAATTGGACCGGAAATGGAGCTACTTTAGAAAAATGTTTAGCCGGACTTCCTGATAGTGTGGATTTTGTTTCTATTTGGGGTAACTGGAGAAATTTGACAGAAGCGCAAACAAAAGATTTGCGTTATGTACAAAATGTAAAAGGGACTAAAGCTTTGATGTGTTTTATTGTTCAAAATATCGGTGACCAATTGACTCCCGAGGAATATAAAGATAATTATCTGGAATTCTGGGGATGGAATGAGAATAAGGAAGAAGCTATAAAGAAATATGCCCATGCAATATGTGATAGTATTGATAAATATGGATATGATGGCTTTGATATTGACTATGAGCCTAATTTTGGTCATCGAGGTAACATGAGTGGAAGTGATGAGAATATGTTGTTGTTCATTCAGACCTTGGGAGAAAGAATCGGACCAAAATCGGGTACAGACAGGCTATTAGTAATTGACGGTGAGCCACAAAGTATTGTATCGGAGTCAGGTCCTTATTTTAATTATTTTATAGTGCAGGCTTATGATTCTCCAGGAGATAATACTGGACGTGACCATTTGGATAGCCGTTTAAACTCTACAATAAGAAACTTCGATGGGCATTTGACTGCAGAAGAAGTTGCTAAGAAATATATTGTAACTGAAAATTTTGAAAAATGGGCTTTGTCTGGTGGTGCTGATTTCACAGATCGATATGGAAATAAAATGAAGTCTTTGGAAGGTATGGCACGTTGGACGCCTATTATTGACGGGAAAAAATGTGTAAAAGGAGGGGTCGGAACTTATCAT
>ERZ779654.1209-NODE-1209-length-12902-cov-2.545497_pt1 | contig 12902 bp, 9 predicted proteins | sample MGYA00511075_ERZ779654 | MGnify/ENA primary metagenome ERZ779654 (study PRJEB29588, sample SAMEA2155636) | human gut metagenome | biome: human gut; feature: human-associated habitat; material: faeces | place: Denmark | collected 2008/2010 ...
CGCAGGGGACGGCAGACGGACCGGCGGTAGTGAATGCTCCCATCATGGTAGACAACACGGAATACCACATGACATGTGTATCCATGGGCAATCCCCATGCCATCGTATTTATGGAAGGGGTAAAGGATCTTGACATTGAGAAGATCGGCCCGAAGTTTGAGCATCATACCTGTTTTCCTAACCGGACCAATACCGAATTCGTAGAGATTCTGGATCGGAAAAATGTGTTTATGCGCGTCTGGGAGAGAGGCACCGGGGAGACCCTTGCCTGTGGTACCGGATGTTGCGCCACGGCGGTGGCTTGTGTACTAAATGGTTTGACGGACGAGGAAATAACTGTTAAACTATTAGGCGGTGAACTGCACATCAAATGGGACCGCAAGGAGAATCTGGTCTACATGACCGGTCCTGCGAAGATCGTATTTGAAGGTGAAGTGGACCCGTACTCCATCTGATAGCACGTAGTGCGGAAAAATTGCTTATTTACGACAGCAAGGTGACAGCAATACTGCACCAGGGATAATAGAGAGGAGAACGTACTATGTTTAAAGTAAACGACAACTATTTAAAACTTCCCGGAAGCTATTTATTTTCCACCATCGGCAAAAAGGTAAGTGCGTATTCCGCAGCACACCCGGACAAGAAGATCATCCGTCTGGGCATCGGTGACGTGACACAGCCTTTGGCACCCGCTATCATTGATGCGCTGCACGGTGCAGTGGATGAGATGGGAAAAGCGGAGACTTTTCATGGTTACGCTCCCGACCTTGGTTATGAATTCCTGCGCAATGCCATTGCAGAGAATGATTATAAGGCAAGAGGCTGTGACATTGCACCGGACGAGATCTTTGTATCGGACGGAGCAAAATGTGACTGTGGCAATATTCAGGAGATATTCAGTCTGGACAACAAGATTGCAGTATGTGACCCCGTTTACCCCGTATACGTAGATTCTAATGTTATGGCGGGCAGAACCGGCACTTACGATCCGAAGTCCGAGACCTGGAGTGATGTGATCTATATGCCCTGTCTGGCAGAGAACGGTTTTGCACCGGAGCTGCCGAAGGAGACCCCGGATCTGATCTATCTGTGCTTCCCCAATAATCCTACCGGTGCCACCATTACCAAGGCGCAGCTGCAGGAGTGGGTGGACTATGCCAATAAGGTAGGCGCTGTCATTCTCTATGATGCGGCATACGAAGCATATATTTCCGAACCGGATGTGCCTCACAGTATCTATGAATGTGAAGGAGCCAGAACCTGTGCCATCGAGTTCCGTTCCTTCTCCAAGAATGCCGGCTTTACCGGAGTGCGTCTGGGCTTTACCGTGATCCCCAAGGATTTAAAGAGCGGGGATGTGAGCCTCCATGCACTGTGGGCAAGAAGACACGGCACCAAATACAATGGAGCACCCTATATCGTACAGCGCGCCGGTGAGGCAGTATACTCTGCAGCAGGCAAGGCACAGCTGAAGGAGCAGGTTGCTTATTACATGAACAACGCACAGTATATCCTGAAGGGCTTGCAGGAAGCGGGCTTCACGGTATCCGGCGGTGTGAACGCTCCCTATATCTGGCTGAAAGCGCCTAACGGCATGACCAGCTGGGAGTTCTTCGATTACCTTCTGGAGAATGTCAACGTGGTGGGTACGCCCGGATCCGGTTTCGGACCCAGCGGAGAGCATTATTTCCGTCTGACGGCTTTCGGAAGCTATGAGAATACCGTGGAGGCAGTGGATCGTCTGAAAAAGATTCAGTTATAGGCAGCCGTTCTTTGCCATAAGAGGAATGGAGCAGATATATGCAGGAAAAGCAGAAAAAAGCAATCCGGTGGATCAGCCCGGTGCTGATCGCATTGACAGCACTGATCGTGTGGCGCGTCAACTATGAGATCGAATTTATGATGGATGATGAGTGGTATTCGACGGTATTGTATGCGGATACACCGATCCGGAATCTCAGCGACATTATCCGTGCGCAGATCTGGCATTATTTTAACTGGGGCGGCAGAAGCATGGCGCATGCACTGCTGCAGCTGATCCTGCTGGCCGGAGAACACTGGGCGGATATCCTGAATACAGGAATGACACTGCTGTTGGGATGGCTGGCCTGCATGATAGCAGACAGACGTAAGCTCCCGTACTGGTTTGCAGCGTTGGGGATGATCCTGGGGCTGAATGCCAACTGGAAAATGAGTATGTTCTGGGAAGCCGGAGCAGCGAATTATCTGTATATGGCGGGTTTTCTGCTGGCATTTTTGTTCTGTTACCTGAAATATGAGGAAAAAAATCTTCCCGGCATCGTCATTTGGATCCTTCCACTGGGACTGATCGCAGGCTGGAGCAATGAGAATATGGGGCCTGCGGTATGGCTCCTGAGTCTTCTGGTGATCCTGTTAAGACACAGAGAGCACAAAAAAGCTCCGGTGTGGATGTATCTGGGAAACATCAGCTGCCTGGCGGGAACCATTCTGATGATCGCTGCACCGGGCAATTTTGTCCGCAGCGGGGAGACGGGGGAAGAAGCCTACAGCCTGCTGTGGAGAATGTATCTGCGCTGCTACGCAGAAGCGAAGGGAGTTATGGAGTATCTGTTCCCTGCCCTGCTGCTTACGGTATTTGCACTGATCGTCTGCAAAGGCATTCTGAAAGAAAACCTGGGCAGAAATACAGTGCTGTTATTGCTGGGGGCACTGTTGTCCTGGGGTGCCATGATCCTGTCCCCACACTATCCGGATCGGTCGGCTTTCGGAACGATGACATTACTCATCTGTGCCACTTTGTCCATGACGGGAAAAATCGTGGACAGACAGAAGGAAAATGCCTGGATGTTCTATGGCTGTGCCGTGCTGGTATGGCTGCGGGGCATGTATTTTCTGGTGGAATATCTGGGATTATGCTGGGGCTGGATCAAATAAGTGAATAAATGTCCATTATAAAAGACCTCACAGTCGGCAGATGCGCCGGCAGTGAGGTCTTTTATGAGTGTACACATTATTTTCTGGCATACCGGCTCCGGTACTGGCGCGGTGTCATGCCGGTCTTTTTACGGAAGATCTGCGAGAAATAAGACTGCGAAGAAAAGCCGACGCTGGTGGCTACCTGAGCTACCGACAGATTGGAGGATACCAGAAGCCCCTTGCAGGCTTCCAGCCTCCGGTCTGTCAGGTAATTGATCGGAGACTGTCCGACACATTCGGTAAAGGAGTGTGCCAGATAGAATTTGTTGATATGTGTGATCTCCGCCAGGGAATCCAGTGTAATGTTCTGGGAATAGTTGGAATCGATATAACGCTTCGCCAGAGCACATTCCTTGGACAACTGGAAGGAGGAGTCAGAGATGACGGACAGATTCTGCTTCCGGGAAATATATACCAGAAGCACTTGGAGCAGTCCGTGGCACACCTGTTCAAAGCCGGGAAGCTTGTCGCGGAATTCCTGCATCATCAGCTGGGCAAAGTTGATGAACTGTTTTTTGTCAGAGCCGTAGCTATAGAAGCTGTATCCCTTCGGATTGTCCTGCCCTGCACCGGAAAAAGAAAATGCAAGTCCGTCCACACCGAATACGATATATTCCATGGGATCGTTGGGAAGTGTTTTTTCCGTGTGCTCTACATAGGGATTGATGATGACCAGATCATCCGTCTTCACAGGCACCTTTTCGTTCTCTATATAGAAGGCTCCCTCACCCCGCAGGACATAGAACAGTTCTGAAAAGTGGTGGGTATGCGGAAGGGACTGCCAGTCACCTTCGTATTTGGAGATGGAGATATAACGAAGCTGAAAATGTTCCGGGGAACTGTTTGCCGATCCGATATTGATAAATTCATTACTCATAAATAGATACCTTCTTTATCTTATTTTATTGTGCACTTTTTCAAATTCACAGTATTTTTTATAATGAATATATAAAAAGAACAATATTTTACAAAAACATTCGTAAAAAAGACGAAAAAATAAAAATCTGTATGATTGGGATAAGCATATTATACATAATCATTTCAAAAAATCCACTATTTTAGTAACAAAATAGCAATAAACATAATAAAACAAGCAACAAAGAAATTGATATCAGGTACGGAAGCCGATATACTTTAATCATCAGCTGCAAGATAGTACAAAAGCGATGGGGAGGAAAACATGCGATGACAGGAAGACTGACGTTGCCGACCGATGCAGACATCATTGACGAAACAATACGGTTAAAAAATCTTTTGGGCGCAGATGCTTTGAGAGACTGTGACGGAACCGAAATGCCGGAAGCACTTTTGTCAGAGCCGGTGAAGAAATATGCAACTTATTATACCACGCGAAAGGATAATGAGTGGGCGATGAAGCATCCGGAGGAGATCCAGCAGGAATACCTGATCAGCAACCGCATCACCGCCAGAGGGGAAACACTCCGCATCCGACTGATGGAAGGCTTCCATACGGAGCAGCTTAAGGTCAATACGCTGGACGATCCGAAGCGTTGGTGGGAAGTGATCGACAGAACGACCGGTGAAGTGGTGCCGACGGATGCATGGGAATTTGATGAGGCATCCGGTGAAGTGGAGATCCGTACGATCCCCTATCATGAGTATACGGTAAGCTTTCTGGCATTTTTGATCTGGGATCCGGTACACATGTACAATTTCATCACGAATGACTGGAAGGATACACCGCATCAGCTCACTTACGATGTGAGACAGCCCAAGACCAAACAGTATGTCAAAGACAAGCTGAGAAAATGGTGTGAAGACAATCCTCATATCGATGTGGTCCGCTTCACTACCTTTTTCCATCAGTTTACACTGACCTTCGATGACAAGAAGCGAGAAAAATTTGTAGAGTGGTTTGGATACAGCGCAAGTGTGAGCCCCTATATCCTGGAACAGTTTGAGAAATGGGCAGGCTACAAATTCCGCCCGGAGTACATTGTGGATCAGGGATATCACAACAGCATGTTCCGTGTTCCCAGCAGACAGTTCCTGGATTTCATAGAGTTCCAGCAGATCGAGGTATGTGCGCTGGCGAAGGAGCTGGTAGACATTGTACATTCTTATGGCAAGGAAGCTATGATGTTCCTCGGAGATCATTGGATCGGAACAGAGCCCTACGGTAAATATTTCGCAGGCATCGGACTGGATGCAGTGGTAGGCTCTGTCGGAAGCGGTGTGACACTCCGCATGATCTCTGATATCAAGGGAGTGGATTATACCGAAGGACGGCTGTTACCTTACTTTTTCCCGGATGTGTTCTGCGAGGGTGGTGACCCGATCGGAGAGGCAAGGGATAACTGGAGAAAAGCAAGGCGTGCATTACTCAGGTCTCCCCTGGACAGGATTGGATATGGCGGCTATCTGAAGCTGGCAAGTAATTGGCCCGGTTTCATTGATGAAATACAAAATGTAGTAACGCAGTTTCGGGAGATCCATGAAAATATGCAGGGGACAGCTTCCTATGTGGCACCTTTCAAGGTGGCGATCCTGAACTGCTGGGGCAGTCAGAGAAGGTGGATGTCCAATCAGGTACATCATGCGATCTGGCACAGGGAAACTTATTCCGCAGAGGGAGTACTGGAATGCTTAAGCGGAATGCCTTTTGAGGTCGAGTTCATTTCCTTTGATGATGTCAGGAACGGCATCCCTGAGGAAATCAAGGTCATCATTAATGTCGGGGATGCGTACACAGCATTCAGCGGCGCGGAGAACTGGATCGACGAAAAGGTCCTGACCAATATCAGACGCTTTGTGGATCAGGGAGGTGGCTTCATCGGTGTGGGTGAGCCTACCGCTTATCAGTATCAGGGAAGATATTTCCAATTGTCCGATGTGCTCGGTGTAGACCGCGAGATGTGCTTCTCTCTCAGTACGGACAAATATAATGAGAAAAATGACGATCACTTTATCTTAGAGGATATTGAAGGAGCCTTGGATTTCGGCGAGGGCACCAGCCGCGTCTATGCGCAGGGCGGACATTATCAGATCCTTGCGATGGATGGGGAATACAGCCAGCTGGTAGTCAATGAATATGGCAGAGGACACAGCGTATATTTTGCAGGTCTTCCGTATTCTCCCCAGAACTGCAGACTTCTGCTTCGGGCAATTTATTATGCAGCCGGCATGGAGCAGGAGATGAAACGTTACTATGTAACGAATGTGGATACCGAAGTAACGGTATTCCAGAAGACCGGCAAGATCGCAGTGATCAACAACTCTGCACAGGCACAGCACACAGAGCTGTATATCAAAGGAAAATGTGCGTATGTGCTGGATCTGAAGCCCGGCGAAATGCGTTGGGTGGACGATATGGAAGACAGGTAACTTATGGAAAGCAAAAAGCGTTTCATATTTTATAAGGTAGTACTTTACAAGTATAAGGAGGTTATTTAAGATGAAAAAGAAAGTATTAAGCGTGCTCTTAGTAGCGGCAATGGCTATGTCCATGCTGACCGGATGTGGCAGCAAGCCTGCCGGAAATGATGCGCAGAGCGCAGCACCCAGCGAGGCATCCAAGGAAACAGAGGCAGCAGCGACTGCTTCCGCAGAAGACGAGACACTGACCGTATGGTGCTGGGATCCTAACTTCAATGTCTATGCAATGAAGCAGGCAGAGAAGGCATATCAGGTGGATCATCCTAACTTCAAGTTAGACATTCAGGAGAAGGTATATAGCGATATCGAGACTGCTCTGATCACAGCAGCTGAAGCCGGTGATTACAGCACTTTACCTGATATCTTCCTGATGCAGGATTATTCCTTCCACAAAAATGCAACCAATTATCCCGGAATCTTCACAGCACTGGATGACTGCGGAATTGATTTCTCCCAGTTCTCTATGGGTAAGCTGGCTGACTCCACTGTAGATGGAACACATTATGGTATTCCTTTTGATAATGGTGCTACCATCATGGCGATCCGTTCCGATATGGTAGAAGCAGCAGGCCTTAAGGTAGAAGATTTCAAGGATACCACATGGTCTGAGTTCATGGAGCTGTCCAAGAAGGTAATGGCTGCGAATGATGTTCCCATGCTGACCTGCTCCGGCGGTTCTGAGATTGTGATCGAGATGTTACAGTCTGCAGGCGCTTCTCCCATGGTGGATGGAGAGGTGACACTGGTTGACAACGCAGCACTGAAGAAAGCAATCGAGACCTATAAGCAGCTGATCGATGAAGGAATCATGGCAGATTATACCGACTGGGATCAGTATATCGCTTCCATGAATAAGGGTACTGCAGCAGGCGTTATCCAGGGCTGCTGGATCATGTCCTCCATTCAGGCAGCAGAGGATCAGGCAGGTAAATGGGCAATCGTGAATATGCCTAAGTTAGATGATGTAGAAGGCGCAACCAACTACGCTAACTGCGGTGGTGCAAGCTGGGCAGTATCTTCTAACTGCAAAAATACCGATCTGGCATTTGATTTCCTGAACGCTACCTTTGGTGCGGATGTAGATTTATACGATGATCTGCTGGTAAATGCAGGAGCGATCGCAAGTTACCTGCCCGCAGCACAGTCTGAGACCTATAATGAGGGCAATGAGTTCTACGGCGGTCAGGCAGTGTACAAGGATATCGTAGAGTTCGCCGGACATGTTCCCGGAATTGACTACGGTGCATACTACTCTGACATCAGAAGCGCACTGACAGATGCAATCACCAACGTTGTCCAGAAGAACGCTGATATCGATACAGAGATCAAAAACGCTCAGGATACCGTAGAGTTTAATATCGCTGAATAATCACCAGAGTATGGAAACTGGATAGTACCGGGGGTGCAGCAGTGCGTTCCCGGTACTGTTGTAGGAGAGAAACATGGAAAAGAAGAAAGCAAAATTAAGTTTGGAAAAAAGGCATAATCTGACCGGATGGGCATTCCTGCTCCCGGCATCGATTTTAATATTTGTATTTTGTTTCTATCCGATGTCACAGGCCATCCTTCTTTCTTTCCGGAAGACAGGAGGAGTCTTTAATGGTGTAGCGAATTATGCCAGGATCTTCAAGGATAAAACCTTCCAGCAATGCTTGTTCAATACCTTCTTTTATTTTGTGATTCAGGTACCGATCATGCTTGTGCTCGCACTGATGCTGGCGCAGCTGCTGAATAATCCTAAGATAAAAGGGAAAGGTATTTTCCGCACTTTGATCTTTCTTCCGTGTGCAACGTCACTGGTATCTTATTCCATGATATTTAAGTCATTGTTTGCTCCGGATGGAGTGGTCAACAGAGTGCTGATGGCCATCGGACTGTCTTCTGTGGACTGGTTCCAGAGTACATGGCCGGCGCGTTGGGTCATCGTGATCGCACTGATCTGGAGATGGACCGGATATAATATGGTATTCTATCTGGCAGGATTACAGAATATCGATTATTCTGTATATGAGGCAAGCTACATCGACGGCGCGACACCGTTCCAGCAGTTTATGAAGATCACGATACCGTTGTTAAAGCCGACCATTCTGATGACGGCGATCATGTCTACTTCGGGAACACTGCAGCTGTTCGATGAGTCTATGAACCTGACAGCAGGCGGTCCCGGAAAATCTACAATGACATTGGCGCATTACATCTACAATATCTCCTTTGTGGAGACACCGAAATTTAATTATGCGGCAGCGTTGTCTGTATGCATACTTGTGATGGTAGCGGTTCTGTCTGCAATTCAGATGAAGGTGGGTGACAAACGTGACTAAATTCAAACAAATGATTTCCTACACGATCTTAGTGATAGCAAGTTTTCTGTCAGCATTTCCGCTGTATTATATGCTGTGCGGCGCGACTAACCAGAGTATTGATGTGGTAAGAGGACGCTTGATCCCGGGTACCTATATGATCGAGAATTTCAAGACCCTGGTCGACATGCAGAATCTCGGACTTGCAATGTTTAATTCCTTCCGCAATGCGATCGTGATCACGGTTGTGACACTGCTGATCTGTTCCATTGCCGGTTATGGATTTGAGATCTATCATGATAAGGGCAAGGACATTCTGATGAGTATTCTGCTGCTGGCAATGATGCTTCCGTTCGTAGCGATCATGATCCCCCTGTTCAAGATGTTTACCTCCTGGAAGCTGGTAAATACCTGGATCGCACTGGCACTGCCATCCATCTCGACTCCGTTTATGATCATGCTTTTCAGACAGGCGGCACGTTCTTTCCCTCATGATATTATCGAGGCTGCCAGACTGGAAGGTCTGAGCGAAATACAGATTTTCTTCCGGATGTTCATCCCGGTGATGAAATCTACCTATGGAGCGGCGATGACGGTTACATTTATGAATGCGTGGAACAATTATCTGTGGCCGACGATCATTTTACAGGACAGCAAGGCGATCACCATGCCGATGTTAGTAGCCAATCTGAAGAGTGGATACAGTGTGGATTATGGTATGCTGATGCTGGGAGTATTGATCTGTACACTTCCTACAGCGATCATCTTCCTGTGTTTACAGAAGAGCTTTGCAAATGGAATTACGGGAGCAGTGAAATAATGCAACAGAAAATGCCAAAACAGGAAACTATGACACAGGCGCATATCAGGAAGGCTCAGGGAGCCTTCCTTTTGGCGCATAGAATGGGCCTGATCGAGGATCCCACCATGGAGGGTCTGGAGACCCGACGACAGAAGCACAATGAAGAGCTGCGGAGAATGGAACAGGAAGGACAGCGGTTCTACGGACCGCATTATTTTTCCGCACCGGCGTATCTGCAATATGAGCTGACCCGCCTGAAGCTGGATTTTGTGCAGCCGTGTGAGAAGGTCCGGGAAGGTGGCTTCTGCCCGGATTTCACGGAGCAGGAGAAACGGGATTTTTACGAACAGAACAGAGATCTGTTCGGACGCTATCATGGGGATTATTTTACCTATGAGGAGGTGTCACAGATCATTGAGAAACGGTTACGGGAGGATGCATATGACAAGCTTATCTGCGACATATTATGTGAGTCAGAGAACAGGCAGTGATGAAAATGACGGACGCACATGCAGTACGGCGTTTGCCAGTCTGTCTGCTGTCAATCGAAGACACCTGCAGCCGGGCGACCGTGTCCTGCTGGAGCGGGGCAGTGTATTTTACGGACAATATCTGCATGTGACAGACAGCGGTACGAAAGAGGCACCGATCGTGATCGGAGCGTACGGCACAGCAGATGCACCGCCGCGGATCGATGCCTGCGGACAGGGGATCTGGTATCAGGATTATGGGACCCCGCTGGATGCACCTACGCATGTGTATCACGGCTATGTATCTTCCGCAGTGCTTTTGTACGATGCGGAGCATATTGTGGTCGAGGATCTGGAGATCACGAATGAAGGCAGCATGATCCCGGGAGAGCGTTATAGTCTGGGTGAGAAAATGAACCGTACCGGTGTGGCTGTGGTGGCTAAGGACAAAGGGGTGCGGAGTGGCATCACACTTAGGAATCTGTGGATCCATGATGTCCATGGGAATGTCTACGATAAACACATGAACAACGGTGGGATCTATATGACAGCGCTCCGTCCGGAATGTGAGGAACTGACGGGTGTGGCACGGTATCGGGATATCGTTATTGAAGGATGCTTCGTGCACCGGGTCAGCCGCTGGGGAATTGCAGCAGGCTATACCTATGCCCATGATAAGTTCCGGGGGGCAGAGCTTACGGAAGCCGTTTTTCTGAACTATGGACATGAAAATATGCAGATACGGAATAATTATGTAAAAGAGGCCGGTGGGGATGGGATCACGCCGATGTATGCCCTGCGTCCTCTGGTGGAGCATAATATGGCAGACTCTGTGGCCTGCGAGATCAATGACCGGATCTATTGCGAGCCGGGCGACCGGATGGGAAAAGTGGCAGCCGGGATCTGGCCCTGGAAATGCAAGGATGCCCTGTTTCGTTATAATGAAGTCACGGACACCAGACTCAATCAGGACGGCATGGCATATGATGCGGATTCCGGGGACGGAACGGTGTATGAATCCAATTACAGCAGGCAGAATGAGGGAGGCTGTGTGATGTTCTGTCTGCAGGAGGCGATCCATAATACCTTCCGCGATAATATCAGCTATGATGATCTCGGTGGTACGATCAGCCCGTCAGAGAATCCGGATGCCCTGCTTCAGGATAATGTATACTATGTGCGCAGGGGGGTTCCCTTTGTACGTAAAAATATGGACGGAGGCAGCTTTACACAGGTGAATGACCGGGTTGTTGAGTTGTAAAATATGGTGCTGAGCCCAGGATGAAAACCTGTGGCTTGGCATTTTTTTAATGCCTGATATTCTGGCGGCTCTGAAGCCGGCAGCCTGTTTTTATCGTTTTTATTGCCTGGGGATAAAGGATTGACTGAGATAAAAAAATACGGTAGAATCTGTATCAAAAATGATATACGAAAATGAGGAAAGGAGCCGGTGCATGGGCGAAAGTATATTACAACTTCGGCAGATCCGGAAATCATTTGACAATACAGAAGTATTAAAAGGCATCGATCTGGAGGTGGCACAGGGAGAATTTATTACCCTGTTGGGAGCTTCTGGCTGCGGCAAGACCACGACGCTGCGTATTATTGCGGGGCTGGAACTGCCGGATGCCGGACAGGTGATCCTGGAAGGACAGGACATTACGAACCGTGAGCCGAACAAACGGGATGTCAATACGGTGTTCCAGAATTATGCCCTGTTTCCGCATATGAATGTGTCGGACAACGTAGGATATGGATTGAAGATCCGAAAAGTTCCCAAGGCAGAGATTGCAGAGAGAGTGGAGCAGGCCCTTCGTCTGGTACAGCTGGAAGGGTATGGAAAACGGATGCCGGATCAGCTGTCCGGTGGACAGAAGCAGCGTATTGCCATTGCCAGAGCGGTAATCAATGAGCCGAAAGTATTGCTGTTAGATGAACCGCTGGGAGCACTGGATCTGAAGCTGCGCAGGCAGATGCAGCTGGAACTGAAACGTCTGCAGAAGCAGCTGGGGATCACGTTTATTTACATCACTCACGATCAGGAAGAAGCCATCAATATGTCGGACCGCATCGGTGTCATGCACGAAGGCATCCTGGAACAGCTGGGGACGCCCAATGAGGTGTACTATCAGCCGCAGACCAGCTATGTGGCGGATTTTGTGGGAAATGCGAATATTCTGCATAAAAATGGGGAGACTTTTGCCATCCGCTCGGAAAACATTCTGATGAACGGGGAGGCAGTCTGCACACAGGAGGCTGTCGTGGTGGAAAAAAGCTTTGCCGGAGGGCAGCTGCGCATTCTGTTTGGCCTGCCGGACGGACAGACTCTGACCGCCAGCCGCTATGGAATCGACAATGACTTACAGCCGGGACAGCAGGTGAAGATCGGCTGGGATGCGAAAGACGCAGTAAAGGTAATAGATAATGACAAAGACGAAAATCACAAGTAACAGACGCAGGAGAAGCGGGAATGTCGGACTGATGATCCCTATGTATGTGTTCACGATTCTGTTTGTGGCACTGCCGATCCTGTATCTGTTTCTGTTAAGCTTTTTACAGAGAGCACAGGTCTGGGGTGTGGACTTTACGTTCACGCTGGACAATTACAAAAGAATATTGGAACCGCTGTATCTGGATACTTTCTGGCAGTCTCTGAAGCTGGCATTTACCGCCACCTTTTTCGTGGCGCTGATCGGATATCCGTACGGCTATTTCATGGCAAAAATGAACGCTGTCTGGAAGCGCAGGATGCTGTTGCTCATTATGATCCCTTTCTGGACCAGTGCGCTGATCCGCCTGTACGGCTGGATTATTGTCTTTCGCAGCAATGGTGTACTGGATAAGATCCTGATGGGGCTGCACCTGACGAAGCAGCCGTTAAAGCTGCTTTACACTTATCCGGCAGTGGTAGTGGGAATGGTTTATTCGCTACTGCCTTTTATGATCCTGGCGGTGTATTCCAGTGCGGAGAAGCTG
>ERZ779654.1210-NODE-1210-length-12898-cov-4.510317_pt1 | contig 12898 bp, 9 predicted proteins | sample MGYA00511075_ERZ779654 | MGnify/ENA primary metagenome ERZ779654 (study PRJEB29588, sample SAMEA2155636) | human gut metagenome | biome: human gut; feature: human-associated habitat; material: faeces | place: Denmark | collected 2008/2010 ...
TCACATTGACAATCAATTTGTTATAATTTTAAGCCTATTTCGCGACTGTCCCTATTTACGGTAGCGATACCGGAAGTGCTTTCACAAAAAATCATTAACCAGTATGAAAAAACTAACGCTTTTGTTGGTGTCTTTTTTCGCGGTTTTCGCTTTGGGCCTCACGGGTTGTAGCGACGACCCGGATGTGAAACAGGAGACACCAGTCATTAAGGCCTCGAATCCCGCAGACATCGCAGCCGTTGCGGGTAAGGTAACAGTACCTTACACCGTGGATTATGCCGTAGATGGTTGTTCTCTCGATGTGACGTGGGATGCGACTTGGCTGCACGATCTGTCGGTCAGTGCAGATAAATTCACTCTTCAGGCAGACGCCAATCCGGGTGCTGCGCGGGAAGCTAAACTCACGCTGACTTACCCGGAGGCAACGAGTGTGGAATTGACGGTTCGTCAGATGTCTGCTTCGGAGTCTATTTCGATCAGTCCGAAGACCTTGTCGTTCTCGTACAAGGGCGGCGAGGAGACTGTTACCGTTACCAGTTCGAAATCCTGGACGCTGGAAGGTAGCGCAGATTGGGTTGAGGCGGACAAGACGGAAGGCGAATCTGGCGAGAGCGTCGTGAAGTTTACGGTTTCTACGACCAATGAGACAGATGCGGCCAAGGAGGTGACATTCAATTTCGTAAGTGGCAGTGAGAAGGCCCCTCTCAAAATCCAGCAGAATCAGGAGGGGAAGCTCATCATCGACGAGGATTCGAAAACGATATCTGTGTCCAATACGGAGCAGAATGTAACGGTGAAACTTCAGACGAACATCGAGCCTGTGACGGCTACGATCGAGGAGGGAGTCGATTGGATCGAGGCTGTGGATACCCGCGCTATGATCGACAAGGAGTTCTCGTTCAAGGTGTTGGCGAATACGGAGGGTGGCCCGCGTGACGCGACGATTATCTTCAAGAATGCAGATGCTTCGGAGCATATCGTAATCAAGCAGGCGGGCAAGGAACTGACCTATCCTGCCGTGATTCCCGATAAGGTGCTGAAGACCTACATCATGACGAACTTCGATACGAATAAGGACGGTGAGATTTCGAAGGAAGAAGCCGAAGCGGTAAAGGCGATCGAGCTTACGGGGTCGGAGATCGCATCGATCGACGGTCTGGAATATTTCCCGAATTTGGAAACGGTCGATTTCACTACGCACCGTTTGTTAAAGGCCGATTTCTCGCAGTGTTATGCTTTGAAGGAGCTTAACCTGAGCAGCGGCGCCGGCCTTTCGTCGGTCGTGCTTCCTGCCAGCTTGGAAGAACTCTCCGTTATGTCGTGTAATAAGCTCAAAAAGATCGATCTTTCGGTTGCACCTAATTTGAAAAATCTCTATGCTTCGAGTGCTGGTTTCGTGGTCGCTCCCGATTTGAGCAAGAACACCAAGCTGGAAATCATCGGCTTCAGTTCGGCTAAATTCAGTACGATCGACGTTTCGAAGAACACGGAACTGAAGTCGCTGAATGTCGGCGGCGACGTGTTCAACAGTTTGGATGTTACGAACAATACAAAATTGACAAATTTGGCGGTAACGGGTACAATTACAACGCTCGATCTTACGAAAAGCGCACAGTTGGAAGTTCTGAATATCAGCAACACCAAGATTTCAGAGATCGACGTAACGAACTGTCCTTATCTGCGTTCGATCGACTTCGGCAGCACCCCGATCGTCGAGATCGACCTTTCGAGAAACCTGCTGCTGACTTCGGCATTGGCATATATGGCGAACTCCCTGAAAACGGTTTGGTTGAGTAAGGGGCAGACGATCGAGAGCACGTCGAATATCGAGAGCTTTATCCAATACAAGGATTATGAGGCAGGGCCGGATGCTATCGCTAACATCGAAGACGAAGCGTATAAGACTTATCTGCTGACTTTCGATAAGAACGGGGACGGTAAGCTCGACAAAACCGAGGTCGAGGCGATCACCGAGATCAATATCAAAGGTTTGGGTATTAAGTCCCTTAAAGGTGTGGAATATGTCAATTTCACGAATGTGCGGAAACTGGATTGCTCGGACAACGAGCTGACTGAGCTTCCTGTTGCCGGATTCTTCACCAATCTCGAGGAGATTGATTTTTCGAACAATCAACTGACCGGGCGAATCGAACTGAATAAATGTAAGAAGTTGCGTATTCTGAAAGGTAGCGGCAATATGCTCGAGGAGGTTGCTTTCGAAAACTCGGTATTGGAGTCTGTCGATTTGAGTAACAACCAACTGACCCGCTTCCAGTGTTCGTATAATACGAGTACTTTGAAAAGCGTAAATGTGGCGAATAATTTGTTGAGCGAGTCTTCCGGTTTCAGTTGTTCCGACAATGCGGTTCTTACGGATTGGAACGTAAGTAATAACAATCTCAAGTATGTTTATCTCCATTCGACTCCGATGTTGGAGAATTATAATGTCAGCGGAAATCCGCTTGTGGAACTTACTTTGTTTGGTGCCGGTTACGGGACAGCTTTGAAGACGCTCGATGCGAGCAATACTGCATTGTCGAGTCTGGATATTTCGGGTAATATGTCGTTGCAGTCTCTGAATGTAATGGGGTGTGCGACGCTGACCAAGATATTTGCCGGAACTCTCGACGTGGAAGCTATCAATATCGAGAAGGAGAGCTATACGATTATCGAAACGAGTACGATTGTCGATGCGATCAAAGATAATGCATTCCGTGAGTTCCTGATTGAGACCTATGGTTCCAATGGGGGTATTACGCAGGAGGAAGCTGATCGGGTTACGGATTTGGAGCTTAATGCCGACAATGCGGCGGAAGTGAAGTCTTTGGCTGGTATCGAATATTTTCGGAATTTGAAGACGCTGAAGGTGTCTGGGTTGGAGTCTTTGGATGATACGAATTTGGCTGTTGGTAATATCAATTTGACTTCGGTTGATATTTCGTTGGTGAAAGGTTTGACGGCAATCGATTGCAACGGTCTTCAGAGCCTGACGACTTTCTCCTTGGTGGTGACAGGTGCGGCCGGTACGGAGGTTGGGCCGAAGCGTGTCGAACTGGATAAATGTCCGAAGATCGAATCCGTGACGGTAAAGGATTGTCGGGCGATTGTTGCTGTGACCGTAACTGGTTGTACGGAATTGACTTCTCTGAATCTTTCCGGCTCTTATTTGGAGAAGTGGGAGAGTGAACCTAATAGTGGTAAATGGATCTATCCTTCGATAAATATCTATACCAATACAAAGTTGACAGATCCTGCTAATTTCATTCCTGCGGCTAATCTGGTCGATATTTGGGCTACTTCGGCGCAGATCGAAGCATTCCAGAAGTATTTTGAGACAAATTACAAGTGGACCGGTACTTGGCATAGTAACGATGAAATGCCGTCCGCATCGGTCGTTAGATAATTGAAGCCGTGTCGGGCATCGATGTCCAGATATGCGGAACGCTAATTGGAGTCCCGGTCGGAAAATACCGACCGGGACTTTTTTGTTCGGTTGTGGACGATATGTGGTGTGGAACGTATTTTGTCTGAAAAACGAAATAACCCGAAAGGGTTGTGTGTCGGATTGAACCAGTTGCGGTCGGTTTTATCGGAGCTGGTCGGACTGTTGGGGGACCGATGTTCCGTGTTTGCCGGGGATGAATATTTGTTTATCCTTGTCGAAGATAGGAAGCGGTTGGGCGATTTTTGTGTATAAGTCTGTACGATTGTTCTCATTTTTCTCTGTCTTCGATTTGGATCGGATAATTGGATATTTCATTGCGACAAAATGCAAATAAATTTGCTTTTGTACCCGGCTTATTCGTATCTTTGCAAAGATGCGCGAATCGAGGCCGTGTGTTTCGTTCGTGCTGTTTTGTAAAATCCCGTTAAACCGACGACCTGGTGCCTATGAAGACCCGATTGAGTGCAATTTGTTTGACTTTAACCGCAACGACGATGATTTCCTGCCATGAAAAGAAGACGGAGGATGCTCCCTGGATCCTGGACCGCTTCGACGATATTAAAATTCTCCGCTACGAGGTGCCGGGCTTTGCCGAGCTGCCTCTTCGGGAGAAAGAGTTGATCTACTACCTGGCCGAAGCCGCCAAATGCGGCCGCGACATCATGTTCGACCAGAATTTCAAATACAACCTTCCCGTGCGCCGCACGTTGGAGGTGATTTATGAGAATTACGACGGTGACCGTACGACGCCCGAATGGAAAGCGCTGGAGAAGTACCTCAAAAAAGTGTGGTTCGCCAACGGAATTCATCACCACTATTCCAACGACAAGTTCGTACCCGAATTTCCGAAGGAGTATTTCCTCGCGGTTGCCGAGTCGATCCCCGTCGAGAAGTTCGGCGATGAGCTCAATGCGCTGCGGGCTGTCGTTTGCGAGGCGATTTTCAATCCCGAACTCTATAAGACCCAACTCAATCAGGCCGAAGGTCAGGATTTGGTGACGACTTCCGCCAACAACTATTACGAAGGCGTGACACAGGCCGAAGTGGAAGAGTTCTACCGTAGCATGGCCGATCCGGCCGATCCCGAACCGGTCTCCTACGGATTGAATTCGAAGCTCGTGAAGGATGAGGACGGAACGATCCGCGAGCGGGTGTGGAAAGTAGGCGGTATGTATTCGCCGGCGATCGAGAAGATTGTTTACTGGCTGGAGAAGGCGCAAGGCGTTGCCCAGGAGCCGCAGAAGGCGACCATCGCAGCCCTCATCGACTATTACAAAACCGGCGACCTGCACGATTTCGACCGTTATAACATCCTGTGGGTGCGGGATACCGTATCCAACGTCGATTTCGTGAACGGGTTTATCGAAGATTACGGCGACCCGCTGGGACGCAAGGCGTCGTGGGAGTCGCTGGTCAATTTCATGGACAAGGAGGCCTGTCATCGTACGGAGGTTATCTCCGAGAATGCGCAGTGGTTCGAGGATCATTCGCCTGTAGATTCCGCCTACCGGAAAAAGGTGGTCAAAGGGGTTTCGGCCAAAGTGATTACGGCAGCGATGCTGGGCGGCGACTGTTATCCTGCGACACCGATCGGTATCAATCTGCCCAATGCGGATTGGATCCGCAAGGAGCACGGTTCGAAGTCGGTGACCATCGACAACATTACCTACGCTTATGCTCAGGCGGCGCATGGCGACGGATTCCTCGAGGAGTTCATGCTGCGTCCCGAAGACCGTGAACGTATCGACAAGTACGGCAAGTTGGCCGACGATCTGCATACCGACCTGCATGAATGTTTGGGACACGGTTCCGGGCAGTTGGCTCCGGGTGTGAAGGGCGGTGAGTTGAAGAACTATACCTCGACGCTCGAGGAGGCCCGTGCCGATCTTTTCGGGCTCTACTACCTGGGCGATCCGAAAATGGTCGAATTGGGGCTGATTCCGTCGCTGGATGTGGCGTATGCGGAATATGCCCGGTATATCATGAACGGTATGATGACGCAGCTCGCACGTATCGAGCCGGGCAAGAATGTCGAGGAGGCGCACATGCGCAACCGCAAGCTGATCGCCGAATGGTGCTACGAGCAGGGGAAGGCCGACAACGTGATCGAGTGGATCGAGCAGGATGGTAAAACGTATGTCGTGGTGAATGATTATACGAAGCTGCGCGAGCTGTTGGGTCGTATGCTCCGCGAGGTGCAGCGTATCAAGTCCGAAGGCGATTTCGAGGCCGGCAAAGCACTGGTCGAGAAATATGCCGTGACGGTCGATCCGAAGCTGCACGCCGAAGTGCTGACCCGTTACAAAGCCCTCGATATCGAGCCTTACAGCGGTTTTGTGAATCCGCAGTACGAGCTGGTGGAGAAGAACGGCAAGGTCGTGGATGTGAAGGTTTCTTATCCGAACGACTACGTGAAGCAGATGCTCGAATACAGCCGGGATTACTCCTTCCTGCCGAATCTGAATTAAGATTGAACGATACATTGAAATCAGGGGAAACTGGTACACAGTTTCCCCTGATTGTTTTTCTGCGGCGAATGGAAAATCGTAAGATGCGTTAATGTAGGCCGGATTGTCGTGTATCGTATTTCGAATTCGGAATTCGTGCGTTTATCATCCCTTAACATGCAGATACTGATATACACAACATAGCATCCTTTTGGGGAAGGTAATGAATCGAGATCCCCTTCGGGAAGAGAATTTGGGAGAGGGGGGGAGAAGTGTAGAGGCCGGTGTCTTTTGTTTTGACGTCGGAAGGTGGAAACTATCGTGTTTCCGTCGTTTCCTGGGACTGTAGCTCCTGTGCTCGTCGTTCTCGGGCGTGCGAGATGAGTTCCCGTAGGTCGTTTACGAGTTCTTCTCCCTGGGTACAGGAGACATAGATCCGATTTTCATAGATATCGGTGATTTCGACGAAATTCCGCCATTCGGAAGCGTAGATTTTGACCCTTTCGAGATTTTTCAGGTCGAAATAGTGTCCGTAGAACCCGAAAAATCCGTAACCGCCGAAATAGGGCACGTAGCCTCGGAGTTCCTGCTTCTCGACTTGCCGTACGGAGGCGATCTCTTCGGGATGAAGCTCCGTGATGTCGAGCAGACAGAGGATATGCAGTCCTTCGTCGTCCACGAGGATGCGACGCGGAATGGAGAGTGACATCAGGGCGACGAGCGCCACGATGAACGAAAAGAACCAGGCCGAAAGATAGCCTCCTTCATATAGAAAGTAGAGCCCGATCCCCAGTGCGAGGAAGATCGTGAGGTAGATCGTCGTGAGCGAAAGCGTGTGGCGGCTGAAGCTGTATTTATAGATTTTCTTCACGGGATGCTCTGGATAAAAGAATTGCTTCGGCGATCGGAAGATCGTCCGCTGTCGTGATTTTCAGGTTGCCGCGCTCTCCGTGGCAGAGCGTGACCGCATGTCCCGCCCGTTCGACGACCGAGGCGTCGTCGGTGAAGTCGGGGGAGTAGTCGAGTTCATAGGCACGACGGAGCAATTCCGCGTCGAAGACCTGAGGCGTTTGTACGATTCGCAGCGTATTGCGGTCGATCGGGTGCGATCCGTCGGGCGTGAGCTGCCGCAGGGAATCGACGGCTTCGACGACCGGAATAGCAGTACCATGGGCCGCCGCACACTCCACGGCTTTCAAAATCAGGTCGGACGATACCAAAGGACGTACGCCGTCGTGGACCGCGATCAGTGCGACGGTTCGGGGCAGAGCGGACAGGCCGTTGCGTACCGAGTGGAACCGTTGCGGCCCGCCCGCCGTGCAGGTGTGCTTGGCTATGTCGAAACGGGCTGCCAGATTCTTCCAGAAATCGATCTGTCCTTCGGGAAGGACGACGACGATCTGCGTGCTGTGCAGCGTTCTTGCAAAGGCGTTTATCGCATGGCCCAATACCGGCAGCGATCCCAGCATGCGGAATTGTTTGGGAAGCGGACCTCCCAGGCGGCTGCCGCTCCCGCCGGCGACGATGATTACTCCTGTTCCTTGCTGTTCCATATCAGTTTCTTTCCGAATCCGAGGGTATTGTCCGTGAATTTCATGTAGGAAATCTCCACAACCCACAACGTCAGCTCGGCGAGTGCTGCGAACGGGAAGCGGCGGATATATGTTTTTCGTGCCTCTTCGTCCGCTTCCCGCACCGTTCCGCAAAGCTGGAGCCCCTGAAGTTTGCCCACTGCCTTGCTTTCGAGCGCGATGCCCAGCGCTACCTGCCGGTTCGCCTGCATCTCCTCCGCATGGCGCGTCGTCTTATCGGCCGCGAATACGAGCAGATTGCGCTCTGGGTCGTAGGCGTAAAACGCGTGCGAGCAATAGGGCTGTTCTCCGGCGACGGTCGCCAGTGTCAGGACGTGGTGTCGGCCGATGAAGCGGACAATGCGCGGGTCGATCATAATTTACTGCTGAAAACCAGGCTGTCTGTCGTTTTCGACGGAGTGAGTACGATCGAGTCGAGTTGTTTGATCTTGTCTTCTTCCTTTACCTTGCCGTCCAGCTCAGCCATAATTCGGTCGCGGACATATTCGTAAGCGGCACGGTTGGCTTTGTGAATCGGTTCGCCCGGTTCCTGCGGAATCTTCAGCGGATCGATCGGTTTGCCGTTACGCCAGACGCGATAGTCCAGATGCGGGCCCGTCGATGCTCCGGTGCTGCCGACATAACCGATCAACTGCCCCTGCGATACGCGGCTGCCCTGACGAATCCCTTTGGCATAGCCGCTCAAGTGCAGATAACCGGTCATAAAACCGTTGTTGTGTTTGATCTTGAGGGTATTGCCGCCTCCGCCGCCCCAGCCTTTGAAGATGACCGTGCCATCCGCTACGGCGTGTACCGGAGTACCTTTCGGAGCTGCGAAATCGACGCCCGTATGGGCTCGGTAGGTTTTGTAGATGGGGTGGAGCCGCGAATAGGTGAACCGGGAGCTGATGCGCGTATATTTGAGCGGCGTGATAAGCATCAACTTGCGCAGGCTGTTGCCGTCCTGGTCCCAGTAGGCGATTTTATTGCCCTGGCGGAACGGAATGGCGTAATAGGTCTTGCCGCCGTAGTTGAATTTGGCACCCCATATACGCCCGATGCCGGCCGGTAGGGTGTCGATGTAACGCTCGTCGTAGATGACCGTGAAGTTATCTCCTTTCTGGATGCTGAAGAAACTGATCGTCGATTGATAGATGTCCTCCATTTCTGCGGCGAGAGAGGCTGGCATGCCGGCGCCTACGATCGCCTCCCAGAGCGAGGAATCGATCGTGGCAGTCTTTTTCTGGCGACGTATTTCATACTCTTTTTCGCCTTTGGTGACACTGATCGAGTCGTCGGCCAGTCCGAAAACGACATACTGGGAAATGCTCTGTTCGTACACCAGATAGTCCAGATGGGGCGCGTTGAGCGAATCTTCGTGGATGAAAGCCGTGTAGCTGCGCCCGGCCCGGATGTTGCGGAGCGGGAATACGTCTTTGGACGCTTTGTCGAGCTGATCGATCTGGGCGGCGGAAACACCGTATCGGTTCAGAATCTGACCGAGGGTTTCGCCACGGTCGATGATCTGCTGTTCGAGCCGGTAGTTGTCGGCGGGAATGCCGTATAAAAGGTTGGGTTCTATGATTTCATCGGAATTTTCTTCGGCATCCGTTGCCGTGCGGCCGCATCCTGCGAAAAAGAGCAGGCCTGCTAACAATGCGACAGCTGGTTTCAGTTGTTTGATCATGTTAATAATTAAGGTATAAAACTGCGAACCGGGTCAAATTTTTTGGAGTCCGGTCGGGATGTATCCTGATTTTTAACGGAAGTTTTCTTCCGGTAAAGATAAGAAAAAAACAAAATTTCCGCTGCTCTGCGGTCGGATTATCCAAGTTTTGGGGTGTTTCTTTTGTAATTCATTGAATTGTTGCTATCTTTGATTGCTATAAACCAGTATTGAGAATGTCGAATTTTTTTTTGATGCCTGTTTCTTTCCTTTATAAGTTGGGGGTCTTGTTGCGCCACCGGCTTTTCGATTGGGGAATTCTGAAACAGGAGAAGTTCGATATTCCGGTTGTCTGCATCGGCAATATCACCGTAGGCGGTACGGGCAAAACCCCGATGGCCGAGATGGTGATCGCCTACATGGCTCAAAGGCATCACGTAGCGTTGATTTCCAGAGGATACGGGCGGCGAACGAAAGGATATATTGAGGTCACTCCCGAATCGCACTACCGCGAAGTGGGGGACGAGCCGTTGCAGATCAAGCGCAAATTTCCCGATACGGTCGTGGTCGTGTGCGAGAAACGGGCAGAGGGGATCCGCCGTCTTCGGCAGGAGCATCCGGAGGTCGATCTCGTCGTGATGGACGACGGCTTCCAGCACCGTTACGTAGAGCCTAAAGTCAATATCGTCATGATCGATGCGACACGGCCCGTGCAGCATGATCGGATGTTGCCTGCGGGCAATCTGCGGGATTTGCCCGAACAGTTGCACCGGGCGCATTATTTCATCGTGACCAAATGCCCTGAGAATATGGCTCCGATAGACCGGCGCATTCTGCGCAAGGTTCTGGTTCAGGTCGCCTATCAGCGTGTTTACTTTACCCGTTTCGAAAGTTTCCGGCCTCGGCCGCTCTTCCCTGAGTTCGTGGATGAGGAACTGAATTACGGACAGCAGGTGATCGCCATGTCGGGTATCGGCAATCCGGGACCTTTCGTGGAGGGATTGAGGAATAATTACAAGGTGATCGAGGACGTTCGTTTCGACGACCACCATGTTTACCGGGTGAAAGATATGAAATTGGTAGCGAATTTGCTGGCAAAACACCCGAAAGCGGCGATCATCATGACCGAAAAGGACGCGGTCAAGATGAGCCATCCCGAAAAGATACCGGCGGAAGTACGCAAGAGAATGTATTTCCTGCCCATCAATATTTCATTCATAGATGATTCGGAAACGGATTTTCTCCAAAAATTAGAGTGCGATGTTAGAGAGAATTAAAGAGACTGCGGCCTTCATTCAGGCACGCATCGAAAACTTCCAACCGGAAGTAGGCATTATTCTCGGTACCGGATTGGGCGATTTCGCCGACCGTATCGATGAGAAATATTCGATCGACTATAAGGAGATTCCCAATTTTCCCGTTTCGACGGTCGAGGGACATAAGGGAAAATTGATTTTCGGTTTGCTCGAAGGGCGCCGCGTAGTGGCCATGCAGGGGCGGTTCCACTATTACGAAGGTTACACCATGCAGCAGGTGACGTTCCCCGTGCGGGTGCTCAAGCTGCTCGGGATCCGCTACCTGTTCGTATCGAACGCCAGCGGCGGCGTGAATCCTTCGTTTCGGGTAGGCGATCTGATGGTCATCACCGACCACATCAACCTGATGCCCAATCCGCTGATCGGCCCCAACATGGCCGAGTTCGGCCCCCGTTTCCCGGATATGCACAACTGTTACGATCAGCACTTGATTATCCGTGCGACCCGTATTGCCGAGGAGAAGGGAATCAAGTTGCAGTACGGCGTTTACGTGGGCGGTACGGGTCCGACGTTCGAAACGCAGGCCGAATACCGTTATTTCAAGGCGATCGGCGGATGCCGCCGGTATGTCCACCGTGCCCGAAGTGATCGTGGCCCGGCACATGTCGATTCCCGTTTTCGGGGTATCGGTCATTACGAACTGCGGGTTGAGCGATGAGGTCGGCGACCACGAGGATGTGCAGCGTCAGGGGGCCAAAGCCGGCGTGAAGATGGCCGAGCTCTTTATGGAGATGATAAAAAACTTATAACGAGGCGATATGGTAAATAAAGTGATTTTGATCGGCAACGTAGGTGTGGATCCCGAGGTCCGCACGCTCGAAAGCGGAGCGAAAGTTGCCCGGGTTCGTCTGGCGACGACCGAACGGCTGTTCGACCGTCAGGCCAACGAAACCAAGGAACATACCGAGTGGCATACGATCACTTTGTGGCGCGGTTTGGCCGACGTAGTGGATCGCTACGTCAATAAAGGATCGCAGATTTACATCGAGGGGCGCCTGCGTACCCGCGAGTGGACGGACAAGGATAACAACAAGCGTTATACGACCGAAATTCTGGCCGACGATATGAAGTTGTTGGGACGCCGTGGGGATAACCAGTCGGCGGGAGCTCCGGCAGGCGGGTATGCCCAGCCGCAGGGACAGCCGTCCTATCAGCAGCCGGCGCAGCCTTCGTACCAGCAGCCTGCGGCCCAGACTCCCGTTACGCCTGCTGTGGACGATCCGGACGATCTCCCGTTCTGATTTTCCATACTATTACAATTGAATATCCGCCGGGCCGGTTTTACCTGTCCGGCGGATTTTTTTCGGCCCGATATGAGGGCGGGATTTTACCTTTCGGGAGTCGGGTGCGTGTCCGGCGGTTATCCGACAATATTTGGGGGAAGGGGATTGTTGGAAGCGGGGCAGGTCGGTGAATATTTCCCGAGGCTGAGAATGATGACGACCGAATTTGCCCTCCCCCGGCCTTATAGGTCTGTATTTCGGGCGCCGACGGTATCGCAGCGCTGCCGGATGGAGATAGGGGGCGATCCGGTTCAGGGCATCCACTCCGCTACACCCGTCAGGGGATGTGCTTCGCGCCAGCGAACGAAATCGGGGTAGCTGCGGATGCCGTCCCGCAGGACGGCCATGTAGTATTCGATGCCTGCGATTTTTTCCGTATCGGGCGTTTCCCACTTGAGCCGCAGGATCGCCTCGCGCGTTTCATCGGTCAGGGCCGCCGAAATGCGTCGGGCCACCTCTTCGAAGTAGCCGTCGTAGCGGGAGCCTTTCTCGATATGGATCATATCCAACTGCCAGAGTTCGCCTTCCTGGTCTTCGTACCAAGCGTGCCATTCGAGGCACCGCTCTTCCGTCGCCAGCAAGTTGCCGTATTCGATTCGTTTGACGGCAGGATTGGCGGCAAGCTTCGCTAAAGCGGTAAAATCATCTTCTGGCCGGAGGACAGCCGAATAGATATGGAAGTCGATGTCCCGGTGCTTCATGAAAAGACCGGTGCTGAGCGAGCCGACCAGGTTTATTTCGGCTCCGGCGGATTCCCAGATGTCGATGATGCCGGTATCTCGGATGATCCGTCGGGCTTTCTCTGTGTTGCGGGCGGCGATGGCAGCGATTTGTTGGGATGTCATTGGGGAAATTTTAGAGGTGGATAGCTGTGGCGGGAGCATGGGGTGTCGGGAGAAATCTTGCTGACGGGCCTTATTTCGTGCGGATCGGCAGCCGCTCCCAGAGCCATTCGGGAATCAGCCTCCAGAAAAATACCAGCACGGCGTAACGGCGGTCGATGACGATGCGCCGTTTCCGTTGTTCCAGCGCCCGGACGATTCGTGCGGCGACTTTTTCGGGGCGCATCAGCATCGGGTATTTCCCTTCGCGCAGCAGGGGTGTGTCCACGAATCCGGGCCGGATGTCGGTGATGCGGAGGTGGAGCCGTTGCATCCGTGAGAGTTGTGC
>ERZ779654.1215-NODE-1215-length-12867-cov-2.759054_pt1 | contig 12867 bp, 7 predicted proteins | sample MGYA00511075_ERZ779654 | MGnify/ENA primary metagenome ERZ779654 (study PRJEB29588, sample SAMEA2155636) | human gut metagenome | biome: human gut; feature: human-associated habitat; material: faeces | place: Denmark | collected 2008/2010 ...
GCCCAGCCCTACGCCGCTCACGCCGCCCGCCGACGGCAGGCGCACGAACTCCTGAAAGATGCGCTCCCGCTCCTCGGGGCCGATTCCCCGACCCGTATCGCTGACACGGAACAGCAGCCGCCCCTCTTCCAACCAGGCGTCGAACGCGACGAACCCCCGGTCGGTGAACTTGATCGCGTTGGAAAGCAGGTTCTCGGCGATCTGCCGCACACGCGAGGGATCGCCCGCGACCTGTCCCGAAAGTTCGGCGGCGAGCGTACACCGCAATTCGATTCCTTTGGCCGCAGCCACCGGCTCGAACCCGGTGCAGACAGCCGTAAACAGATCGGCCGGAGAGAAGGCGATGCGATTGACGGCGACTTTGTTGGAGTCGAGTTTGTAGAAATCCAGCAGGTCGGTCACCAACTCCAACAGGTGATCGGCCGAGCTCTTCATATGATCCAGATAAAGCGCACCCCGCTTGCCCAGGTCCAGACGCGTAAGCAGATCGATATAGACCATGATCGAACCCAGCGGGGCCTTGATGTCGTGCGTAATGGTGAGCATCAGCTTCTCACGGGCCTCCAGCAAGGCTTCGTTGTGGCGATTGGCCGCTTCGAGCTGGCGTTTGTAACGGTTGCTGCGGTTCACGTCCCGCCAGAGGATTCCGACGAAGAGCAGCATCACCAGCAGCGATCCGGCAGCCACCGAGCCCAGAATGACGAGCGAGCTGCGCCGCACCTGTTCACGAGCCTGCATCCGCTCCCAGAGATAGGCCGTCTCCTCCTCCTCGAAGTCGATAATCAGGCGGTAAATCCGCTGATTGATCTGCTGGTTGTTGCGTTGCAGCCGCAACCCCTCCCGCCACGCCTTGTCGTAAAGGGCCAGCCGCTCGCTGGTCACCCGCTGCTCCAGATCCTGCAGCACTACGGCGATGGTATCCCCCAGACTCATCTGCCGAGGCGGAGCGTCGATCCGCACCCGGGTCTTCACCACCACCTGCGAATCGTTCTTGGGCGGGCTGAACAGGTCGCCGAACCGGCGGAAGAAATTGCGCTTCTTTTTCGGAGCCACGCGCACCGTATCGCGGACCAGGATCGTATCGGGTTCGATAGTCGGTTGCGACAGGGAGTCCAGCATGGGAATCATCCGCTGGATATTTTCGCTCAACAACGTCGCCGTGCCCGCCGAACGCAGGTTGCGGTCCAGAGCCTTGATCCCCTGCTCCTTGCCGGCGATCAGCCGCACGATCGTGTCCAGACGCATCTGCTGCGACTCGTCGTCCGCACGCATACGGAGCGAATCGATGCACTCCCGTACCAGCCGGAGTTCGCGTTTGTAACGATTCTCGTAGCTGGCATAACCGGCCACCAGCATCTGACCGTATGTTTCGGCCTCATAGAGATGGTAGAGAGTCTGATTGACCAGTCCGCGCCGCCGCCGAAGCTCCTGCTGGCTGTGGTCCGGTTCGAGGAGCGCTCCGGTCTGACGCCAGACGTAGATCATGGCCGTCAGGCCGATCAGGGCGATCAGCACGTAACCCACGACGATTTTGGTGCGTACGAATTTAGACTCTTTCATCATAGCGGATCGACTTATCCTTCGCCCAAAGATAGCATCTGTTTCGGTGATTTTCGCTGCGGAAAGCCTTTTTCTTTCCAAAGCCTTTCCGCAAGGGGGTCTGCACCCTATTTGATCCGGGCGATGATCCTCTCCAGCGTCAGCTCACGCACCGCATCGCGTCCGATCCGGCGGGCTGCCGCCCCCTCCTTCGCCGCCAGTCTACGGGCCAGCGCCAGCGCATCGGGGTAAAGCCCCCGGCTACGTTTGCCGATCTGCCGCAGGGCCCAATTCACGGCTTTTCCGATCCGGACGCGGGAATCCTCCGCACCCCGTTCGATCAGCGGCAGAAAGGCCCTGAAATCGTCGTCCGAAGCCCGTTTATCCCCGACGGCGAGCGTAGCCAGCAGAGCGAACCCCGCCCGTCGGGTAAACTCCTCGTCCGAAGCGGCGTATTCGCGCACCTTGCCGTAAGCGTACGACGTATAGCGGAACAGGTTGATACAACACTGGTCGCACAGGTCCCACGACCGAAATTCGGCGACCCAGGCATCCATCTCCTCCGGACGGAACAGCGCCGGATCGGCGATCGTCGACGCCAGGATCCGCCCTTCGTGCACCGGCCTGCGGTAGAGTTCCAGCGCCAGCGCATGATCCCGGCCGATCTCCCGCGCCAGACGCCGCAGATCGACCACCCGCACCCCGACCGCCAGCCGGGCGTCGATTCCGAACCGCACCATTCCCTCCCGGAACTCCGGATTGGCATGGGCCGCAAGCCACTCCAAGACCTCTTCGCAGGTCATATCCTTTCCTTTTTTCGTCTTCATCTCTATCTCACTTATCCGCACGAATGAAATTCTAAAAATAGTCATTTATTTTATTTCTGCAAACCGATCCGAAAAGAAGGACGGTTTTCATACCCCGCAATGCGTAAATTTCATCCGACCGTTTTTCAACATCGAAAAGGGGAGAACGCTGCGAGCGTTCTCCCCTTTTCGATTCGCGGACATGCGCCTGCAAAGCAAACGCACATTCGCCGTATTTCCAGTTACTTACGCTTCTTGTCCGCTTTCTTGGCGTTTTTCTTCGAAGCCTTCGTCTCCTTTTTCTTCACATCCTTCTGATCGCATGCCTTGGTGCAGTCGCTCTTCACGAGGGTCATCTCGTCGAGCAGCCAGTCCGCACCCGCGAACTTGTCGATCACGAAGAGCACATAGCGAACGTCCACGCCGATAGTACGCTGTACATCCGGCTCGAAGGCGATATCGCCCGACATAGCCTCCCAGTTACCGTCGAAAGCCAGACCGATCAGCTCGCCGCGGCTGTTCATCATCGGCGAACCCGAGTTACCGCCCGTGATGTCGCAGTTGGCCAGGAACGCTACGGGAAGTTCGCCCTTGCAGTTGGCATAGGGACCGAAATCCTTCGCCTCGTAAAGCTCCTTGAGCTTGGCGGGAACGACGAATTCGGGATTCGAAGAATCCTCCTTCTCCATCACGCCCTTGAGCGTCGTGTAGTAATCATATACCACGCCGTCGGCAGGTTCATAAGGCAACACCTGACCGTAAGTCAGACGAATGGTGAAGTTCGCATCCGAATACCAGGCCTTGTCGGGCTGCATGCGCATCAGACCGGCTACGTAAAGACGATGTCCGTCCGCATATTTCTGCAGGTTGGGTACGGCCTTCTCGCGCAGCTCCTTCATCTTGTTCAGAACCGACGTAGCCAACACTACCGCCGGATCGTTCTTGATCTGCTCGGACGTAGCGGCCGATGCCTTGGCCTCGTCCGTGAAGACCGAATTGTCGTACAGGTAATCCACATAAGCGTCGATGTCGCCGCCGAACTGCGCGTCGATCACCTCCGCGAAAACGGTCGGCAGATCCTTCACGTTCTCCTTGACCATCGAAAGCATCTTCCGGGCTACCTTGCGGTCCGTCGGCAGGTTGTAATCCTTGTAGAAGTTGGCGTAATACTCCTTCGCCTGCGCTTTCGCTTCGTCGCTTACCTCCTCGGCCGTCAGCATCCGGTTAGCCACCAGAGCCGGGGTCATGATTTCGACCGAACGGACCATCGCCTCGCTCAAATACTGGAGCGGACCGGTGTAGGCCATGTTGTCGTTCACCGCCTCGCGGATCATGCCGAGCGCATCGACGAATCCCTCTTCAGGCAGCGTATTCTGCTCGGCCCAAGCCTGGAATTCGGCTTCCTGCGCCTCCTTCAAGGCTTTCACGTCCAGTTTTTTCAGACCGCGCAGCATGCCGATCGTATTCTTCCAATAGTTCGACGAATTGGCATATTTCGAAGCGTACTGGATACGCACCTTGTCGCTGGCGGCCATGTCCTCCTTCAGGATGTCCTGACGGGCGCCGCGAATGTCGATGCGCTGCGGACCCGAAACCTGGAACATCTCGTCGATCTCGTACGAAGTCATGTAACGCTCGGTCGAACCGGGGAAGCCCATGATCATCGTGAAATCGTCGGCCTTGTAACCGTCGAGCGACACCTTGAGGAACTCTTCGGCCTTGTAGGGTACGTTCTCTTCCGAATATTCCGCCGGACGGTTGTCCTTGCCGGCATAGATGCGGAAGATCGAGAAGTCGCCCGTATGACGCGGCCACATCCAGTTGTCGGTTTCGCCGCCGAACTTGCCGATCGACGTCGGGGGAGTACCGACCAGACGGATGTCCCGATAAACCTCCATCACGAACGCGAAGTACTGGTTGCCACCGAAGAACGGCTGGATGTTGATCGTCATGCCGGGATTCTCGGCCCGCAATTTCTCGTACAGCGCCTCGATGTTCTTATCCTCCATTTCCGAACGCTCCTCGCCCTTGGCGATCGAGGGGATGTTGCCCAGCACCTCGGGCGTTACGTCGATGATTCGACGGATGAAAGTGACCGTCAGCCCCGGAGCCGGCAGCTCCTCCTCGTTGGACATGGCCCAGAAACCGTCCTTCAGGTAGTCGTGCTCCACCGAAGAGAGGGCCTGAATCGAACCGTAACCGCAATGGTGGTTGGTGAAAACGAGTCCTTCGGGCGATACGACCTCGCCCGTACAACCGTTACCGAAAATGACGATCGCATCCTTGAGCGATCCGTGATTCACCGAATAGATATCTTCGGCCGTGAGCTGGCAGCCCTTGGCTTTCATATCCCCGATGTTCATCTTCTGAAGATAGGGCAGAAGCCACATACCCTCGTCTGCAGCGGCAGTCAGCGATACGACTGCCGCAGCCAGGCATAAAATCAGTTTTTTCATCTCTCCTTAAAATGTTTGTTTACTTGGTTTATAAAAAATATATAGTTGAATTTCTCTGTTCGCACTTCATACGACCGGCTCCGCATCCGCCCAACCGGATCGGAATGCCGCACTCTCTCCGTTCCTTCCCCTGTTCTCTTTTTTCGTCCTTCGCCGCAACCGGCCGGGCAGGTTCTCCCTCGTTTCTCCTCTTTGGCCGCCGACCGGAAATCCGCCGTTCCGCCTCCGTAACCGCACAGCCCGCGCGCCGGGAGGATCGCCCTCCGGCGAGCGAAAAACCTACTTGATGGCGATCATGTTGAGGATCGAACGCTCGGCACGGCGGCGTACCTCCTCGTCGAGCGATATTTCGGGCCGCTCGTCGCGCAGCGTGGTGAAGATATTCTCCAGCGTAATCATCTTCATATACCTACAATTGTTGCATCCGCACGCCTCGTCGTCGGGAGGGGCCGGGATAAACGTCTTCTCCGGATAGCGGCGCTTCATCTCGGTCAGAATCCCCGCTTCGGTCACCACGATGAACTCCCTGGCGGAACTTTTGCCGCAATAGTCCAGAATAGCCGCCGTCGAACCGACGAAATCGGCCACCTGCACGATATAGGCCCTGCATTCGGGATGCACCACCACCTGCGCTGCGGGATGCTGCCGCTTCAGTTCCAGGATTTTTTCCAACGAAAACTCCTCGTGCACATGGCAGGCGCCGTCCCAGATCACCATATTCTCGCGTCCAGTCAGCTTTTGGATATAGGAACCCAGGTTCCGGTCGGGAGCGAAGATGATCGGCTGGTCGGCCGGAATCGACTCTACGACCTTCAGGGCATTGGACGAGGTGCAGCACACATCCGTCAAGGCTTTCACCCCGACCGAAGTATTGACGTACGAAACCACCTTGTAGCCGGGATATTTCGCCTTGAAAGCCGCGAAAGCGGCCGCATCGCACGATTCTGCCAGCGAACATCCCGCTTCGAGATTCGGAAGCAGCACCTTCTTTTCAGGCGAGAGCACCTTGGCCGTCTCTGCCATGAAATGCACGCCGGCGAAGAGGATGATCCGGGCGTCGGTCTTCTGCGCCTCGATGGAGAGCGCCAGCGAATCGCCCAGGAAATCGGCTACCTCCTGCACTTCGGGCAGCGTATAGTAGTGCGCCAGGATAACGGCGTTCTTCTCGCGTTTGAGCCGCTCGATTTCCGTTTTGAGTTTCGATGAGTTATCGACCATCGTTTTTTATTTTTTATACTTTTATTTTATTAAAAGAATAATTAAAAATAAATATAATGCCTGTTGATAGTGTTGATAATTATACCGTATTTCGGGTTATCCACAGCATAGCTTTTCGAAGTTCCGTATTCTGTTCTGCCGATAAGGTCCGGGAGGTTGTCGAACCCCGGTTTTTTGAAAGTTACCGACAAATGTTCAAAACCGGTTTCGACATTTCGACATCTCCGGATTGTCAACATTCGCTTCTCTTTTTCCGTGCATATCCCGAATCATACTTTGCGAAAACTTTTTTTTGCCGTTTTCTTGTTTTGTCTATACCGGGCGAAAGATGGATTTTGCAAACGGTTTCGGGTTTTTCTTTTCAAAAGTTATTGCGGGTTTATCAACATCGTTCGTGGGGTTATTTGACCACCTTATCAACAATCCGGTCGGCTATCTCCCGGTAATAGGGTTCGACGCGGGCGTCGATCGACACCGACGGCGTTCCCGTGTCAGCGCCTTCCATAATGGACTGTATGATAGGTATTTCTCCCAACAGGTCTATGCCGTTTTCCTCGGCGAAGCGGCGGGCGCCTCCCTTTCCGAAGAGGTAGTAACGGTTTTCGGGCAACTCTTCCGGGGTGAACCAGGCCATGTTTTCGACGATGCCGGCCAGGGGGATGTTCACCTGCGGATTGCGGAACATCTCCACGCCGCGCCGCACGTCGGCCACGGCGATTTGCTGGGGGGTCGAAACGATCACGGCCGTGTCGATTTTCAACTCCGAAATGATCGAGAGGTGAATATCTCCCGTGCCGGGAGGAAGATCCACGAGCAGGAAATCGAGCGCTCCCCAGCGTGTCTGGTGGATCATTTGCCGCAAGGCGTTCACCGCCATCGCACCGCGCCACAGCAAGGCGTCCGAAGGTTTCACGAAGAAGCCGATCGACATGATTTTCATATCCATCGCTTCGGCCGGCAGGATGATGTCCTGCCCGTCCACCTGTTCGGCTTCGGGCAGGTAACCTTCCAGACCGAACATCTTGGGCTGCGAAGGCCCGTATATATCGGCGTCGAGGATGCCTACGCGGAATCCCATGTTCCGCAGGGCGACCGCGAGGTTGGCCGTGACGGTCGATTTTCCGACGCCGCCCTTGCCCGAAGCGATCGCTACGATGTGGGCTATGTTGCCCGTCATGGTCGGTTTGTCCGCAGCTTGCGGTTTCTTGGGAGCGGCTTCCTTAATAATAACGGTGATGGATCCTTTCAGGGCGGGAAAATTCTCTTCCAGCAGCGCTTGAACCTGCCGTTTGATCTTCAGGGCGAAGGGATCGCGCACTTTGGCGAAATTCAGGGTGACGGTTATCTTGTCGCCGGGAGTCGAAACCTGTTCGACGAATCCGCTCTCGACAAGACCGTGCTGGGTCTCCGGATGGAGGATACGGTTGAGTAATTCCTTGACTCTCTCTTCCATATTTTCAGTTAAGTTGGTAGCAACGATCATGCAAACCGGGCGGCAAAGAGCCTGCTCCTGCTCGTCCGGATGCGGCTTATCTGGACAAAGATAACTATTATTTCCGATATAATAAGTCTTTATGGAAAATTATGTTATCGATAAACGATAAATATTATTTGTTTTTCATAAAATTAACGGTTATATTTGCCGCATATTAACTCCGATTCGGAGAGGGGACGGAATTCGGCGATGCGGAAAAGTTTTGCCCTGTTCGCTCCTCGTGCACCGTTTCGCAGCGAATGAATATTAAATAAATCGGTATGAAATTTTTGAAAATGTTTTTCGCCGGACTGCTCGCTTTTGTGGTGGGCAGCGCAGTGATGCTCTTTCTTTCCGTGATGATTTTGTTCGGAATCGTAGGTTCCATGACCTCTTCGGAGGCGGTGACGGTCGGAGAGCACGCGATTTTGAAACTGGATTTCTCGGAAGACCTGATCGATTCGCCGAGCAGCGATCCTTTCGCCGGCATCGATTTCGCCACGATGACGGCCAAACGTCAGGTTACTCTTTACAATGCGTTGCGGGCCATCGAAACGGCCAAGATCGATCCCCGCATCCAGGGTATCTACCTGCGTCCGAACGGAGGCGGAATGGCCACTTATGCCATTCTGGAGGAGCTGCGCGAGGCGCTTCAGGATTTCCGGCAGAGCGGCAAGTTCGTCATCGCCTATAACGAAACCTACGGCCAGGGGGGATACTACCTGGCATCGGTCGCCGACGAGATCTACCTGGAGCCTCATGGAGGGATGCAGTGGATGGGTGTCTCCTCGACGCTGATGTTCTACAAGGGTCTTTTCGACAAGCTCGACATTCAGGCCGAGATTTTCCGTCCGACGGCCTGCAGGTACAAGAGTGCCGTGGAGCCTTATTTCCTTTCGAAGATGTCGAATGCCAACCGCGAGCAGATGCAGTTGTTGGTGGATTCCTATTGGAATGTGATGGCGGAGGCCGTCGCCGAGTCGCGCGGTATCGAGCTTTCGACCTTGAACCGACTGGCCGACGGGCTCGAAGTGTCGCTGGCACAGGAGGCGCTCGATCATGGGATGGTGGACGGATTGCTGTTCGAGGATCAGATGGACGATGTGTTCCGGGAGCACGGCGCCGTGGCCAAGAGCGACGGACAGTTCGAGTTCGTGACATTGGGACAATACGTGTCGCAGTTGAATGCGGATCTTAAGAATATCTCTTCGTCGCAGATAGCGATCGTCTATGCCGACGGTGCGATCGTCGATGGCAAAGGCTACGGTGACGATATTTACGGCAATACGCTGGCTGCGAAGTTGGCCGAAGTACGTCGCAACGACGATGTCAAGGCCGTGGTGCTGCGTGTCAATTCGCCGGGCGGCAGCGCGCTGGCTTCGGATGTGATCTGGCGCGAGATGGAGCTGCTTCGGGAGAAGAAGCCGGTGATCGTATCGATGGGCAGCTATGCGGCCAGCGGCGGTTACTATATTTCGTGCGGTGCCGATGCTATCGTGGCGGACAAGACGACCCTTACGGGGTCGATCGGCGTGTTCGGAATGTTCCTGCGCCTGGAGGATGCCCTGAAGAACAAGCTGGGCATTACGTTCGATGCCGTGAGAACCAACACGTCGGCCGATATGGGCGTGATGCGTCCCCTGACGGCGACCGAACGGGCGGCGATCATGCGCTCGGTGGACGAGGTGTACGAAACTTTCACCTCCTACGTGGCCGAAGGCCGTAATCTGCCGCTGGAAAAGGTGCTCGACATTGCCGGCGGACGGGTTTGGAGCGGCACGGATGCCCTCGCTCTCGGGTTGGTGGATACCAACGGCGGTCTGAAGACGGCCATCGCTATTGCGGCTGACAAGGCCGAATTGGGCGATAAGTTCCGCATCGTCGAGATGACCGAGGCTCCGACCGGCTTCGGGGCGTTCTTCTCCGGATTCATGGCCAAAGTCAAGGCCGACATCGTGGCCGGAGAACTGGGACCCTGGGCCGGCGAGTGGCGCAAGATCCGTGAGGCGGTGGGACAGCAGGGCGTAGTGATGTATTGTCCTTATGCGGTACAGCCGGAGATGTAGGAAATCGCGGACGGAATGCCCGGACTCACTTTAAGTTTTCGATCGATTATGGAGATATTGAAAGTAGAACACGTTACCAAGCGCTTCGCCAGACATACGGCTCTGGACAATGTGTCGCTCACGATTCCCAAGGGGTCGGTTTACGGCCTGCTCGGACCCAACGGTGCGGGCAAGACCACGCTGATCCGCATCATCAACCGCATCACGGCGCCCGACGAGGGGAAAGTCATCTTCGACGGCCGCGAAATCCAGCCGCAGGATGTCTATCGCATCGGCTATCTGCCCGAGGAGCGCGGTCTGTATAAAAAGATGAAAGTGGGCGAACAGGCCGTCTTCTTCGCCCGCCTGAAGGGGCTTTCGCGTCACGAAGCGGTGATGCGGCTCAAGAAGTGGTTCGTCAAATTCGGCATCGAATCGTGGTGGGACCGCAAGGTGGACGAACTTTCGAAGGGTATGGCCCAGAAAGTACAGTTCATCGTCACGGTGCTGCACGAACCTGAGCTGCTGATCTTCGACGAGCCTTTTTCGGGTTTCGATCCGATCAACGCCAACCTTTTGAAGGAGGAGATTCTCGGCTTGCGCGACAAGGGTTCGACGGTCATCTTTTCGACCCACAACATGTCGTCCGTCGAGGAGATCTGCGACCATATCACGCTTATCAACAAGTCGCGCAACATTCTTACGGGTCGTGTGGACGAGATCCGGCGCAGGCACGGCAACAACATTTTCCAGGTAGCCTATCGGGGCGATGCGGAAACGCTGCGCGGTGTGCTCGAAGGTCGCTGCGAGGTGCTCGAACAGCCCGAGCCGGAGTTCGGGGCGGCCTATTCGTCGCTCAAGCTGCATGTGGAGCGGGATGCCGACGTGCGGGAGGTGATCGCCCGAATCAACGATGCGGTGGAGCTGCGCTCCTTCACGGAGATCATCCCGTCGATGAACGACATCTTCATCCGGGCCGTCGGGGGAACCCTCAACGTGGAGTAATCGGAAGAAAACGAACAAGTAAAAGTAGAAAGCCATGGCAAATTCGAAGATAGGAATTATCATTACCCGGGAATTCAACGAACGGGTGCGCAAGAAGTCGTTCATCGTGACCACGATTCTTATGCCGGTGCTGATGATCGGTCTGATGGTGGCCCCGGCGCTCATCATGCGCTATTCCCAGGGGGAAACCCGGCATATTTCCGTGATCGACGAGAGCGGTGTGATCGCTCCCCGGCTCGAGAGCAGCGAGGAGGTGGTCTATGAGCCGACCGACCTGACGCTCGACGAGGCTCGCAGAGAGCATACCGACCGTTTCGGCATACTCTGGATCGGCAGGGACATAATGACCAATCCCGGCAACGTGAAGCTCTATACCAACGGCTCCTCGGCGATGTTGGTCGAGGAGAGTGTGTCGGGGCAGATCGCCGACATCATCGAGAAGGAGAAACTCAAGGACTATAACATCGAAAATCTGTCGCAGATTCTCGACGAGGTGAAGACTACGGTCTATATGCAGGTCTTCCGCAACGACCAGATGCAGGACGACGGCAGCGACAAGCAGGCCAATTCGTCGGCCGTATCGACCGTCGTGGGGCTCGTGCTCGGTATGATCCTCTATATGTTCCTGATGATTTACGGTGCGATGGTCATGCAGTCGGTCATCGAGGAGAAGAACAACCGGGTGCTCGAAGTGGTCGTCTCTTCGATCAGCCCCTTCCGGCTGATGCTGGGCAAGATCCTGGGTATCGCCTCCGTCGCGGTGGTGCAGGTGCTCATCTGGGGCGTGCTGGTGTGCGGCGTGGGTGCGCTCGTCATGCCGCACCTGATCCCCGCCGAGATGATGGGAAGCGTCGAGGCGATGCGTGCCGGGACGCTCGATCCGACGGCGGCGGGCGTCGATATGGAGATGGTGCAGACGCTTGCTACGGCGACCGATTTCGGATATGTCTTCCAGATTTTCGCCTACCTGCTGCTCTACGTGATCGGCGGTTACCTGCTCTATTCGGCGATGTTCGCCGCTGTCGGTTCGGCTGTCGATAACGTGCAGGACGCACAGCAGTTGCAGACCCCGATCATGCTGCCGATCATTTTGAGTATCTTCGTGATGATGGTGGTGATGAAGGACCCCAATTCGCCGCTGGTCTTCTGGTGTTCGATGATTCCTTTCACCTCGCCCGTGGTGATGATGGCCCGCATCCCGTGCGGTATTCCGACCTGGGAGATCGTCGTGTCGCTCGCGGTGCTCTACGCTACGTTCATGGCTATGGTATGGCTCGCGGCGAAGATTTACCGCGTGGGTATCTTCATGTACGGCAAGAAACCCACCTTCAAGGAGCTTTACAAGTGGATCCGCTACAAATATTAGCGGGCACGCTGCGGGGGCGGCCGGGTTTTACTTTTCCGGGCACCCTTTTTGCAGGCGGTGAATACATAAAAGTTTTTTCATAAATAGATTTTTTGATCGCGGGTCCCGGTTGTCGTAAGACGTCCGGGACCTTTTCGTGATCTCTGTCCGGAAATATCGTCGGATCGCGGGTATGTTTCCGATGGTACGAGTAATCCGGCATTACTCCGGTTGGACACGAATGAGAGGTTTTGCGTCCTGATACGTCGTTTCGGCAGAAGAGAGGATGTGTCCCGACTTTTGTTCGGAAAGGGCTTCGATGGCGCGAAAATGCTCGTTATTCGCTTTCCTGCGTTTTTGCGACGAAGGTCCGGTGTTTGGATGAACCGGCGTTGCAGCCGAAAAAATCGTGATTTCGGCTGTGCGATCTTATCGCGTTGTTTCTCCGATAAGAAGGCGGTGTGTCATAATTGCCCATTGCTGCGTTATCTTCGGGATTCGGACTCGATCGTTTACACCGAGTAAACTCCTGTCTTCCTCACCTTCGAAGCTTTGCATAGGGCTAATTCTTATGCATATAAAAAGGAGTGTGCCGAAATTCCTATTTCGGCACACTCCTTTATGGAAACGATGCGGAATTACCAGATAATCACGCGCTCCTCGACCGGCATATACATCTTGCCGTCGGTGATGTTGAAGGCGTCGAAGAAATCCTGGAGGTTGCGCAGCGTAGCGTCCACGCGCCATTGACCGAGCGAGTGTACGTCGAGTTTGGTCAGACGGGCGATCTCCTCGTCGCGGATGTTCTGTGCCCAGACGGTCGCGTAGCTCAAGTAGAAACGCTGGGCCGGCGTAAGTCCGTCGATCGGCTCGGGTTCGGTGCCGTTCAGTGTGTTCATGAGTGCCGTGTAAGCCACGCGCAGACCGCCCTGATCGGCGATATTCTCGCCCAGGCAGAGGGCTCCGTTGGCCATAATCG
>ERZ779654.1218-NODE-1218-length-12809-cov-1.659479_pt1 | contig 12809 bp, 9 predicted proteins | sample MGYA00511075_ERZ779654 | MGnify/ENA primary metagenome ERZ779654 (study PRJEB29588, sample SAMEA2155636) | human gut metagenome | biome: human gut; feature: human-associated habitat; material: faeces | place: Denmark | collected 2008/2010 ...
TCCCTTGTAGTAAGTTTCCCTTACCGGGTCGTTGATTTCCGCAAGCTCCCCCAGTTCTTTCAAATAATCGTTCATCTTCTGATTGCTGATGACCGGAAGTGCCTTATGGTCTTCAAAGTATACGTCCTTGTATTTTTCCAGTATCGCCTTGCTGTGGTTGTTTAACTCTATGATAAGGCTGTCCGCTGTTTTGACGGTGGTCACTTCTATGTGGTCGGGCTTGATGTCACTCCGTTTGAGGTTGTACACGTCCGAATAGCGCAGCCCGCTGAAACAGCAGAACAGAAAGACGTCCCTTACCCGTTCGAGATACTGCTTGGTCGGGGGTATCTTGTAGTTCTTCAATTTGTTCAGTTCTTCCCATGTGAGGAATATGACCTTCTTTTGGACGCTTTTCAGCTTCGGGTTGAAGCTCTCGTAGGCGTTGTTCATGCAGTACCCTTTCTTGGTGCACCACCGTAGGAACCATTTCAGGTAGGCTATCTGCTTCATGGTGGACGTGTTGCGCAAGCCTTCCACGTCCTTGAGGAAATTCACATAGCTTGTCAGCTTGGGTTCGTCCAGTGTCTCGAAGGTCAGTTCCTTGTCGAACTTCTCAAGGTGTTTCCTTACTGCGGCGAACTTCTCATAGGTGGCGTCAGACCAGCCGTTCTGTGTCCCGCACTCCTTGATGAACTCCCCGAACACCTCCATAGGTGCGAACGTCAGGGGCTTCTGCTGTTCCTCCTCCCTTTTTTCGCTGTGCAGGCTGTTGAAAGCCTCCTTTACTTGTGCGGTGGTAGGCATGGTTCCCTGAACCTCGAACTCCTTGAAGATGTTCTGTATCTCTGTGTAGTAGCGCAGCAGGTCGGTGTTGATTTCGGATGCGCTTTGTTTCAGCTTGTTGGTGCAGCCCGGCTTTACACGCTGCTTGTCGGTGTCCCATTTGGCTGCATCGATGCGGTAGCCCGTTGTAAACTCGATGCGCTGGCTGGCAAATATCACGCGCATACGGATAGGCACATTCTCCACGATTGGTACGCCGTTCTTCTTCCGGCTTTCCAAAGAAAAGATGATGTTTCTCTTGATATTCATATTCGGGTATAATTAAATTAGCACCCAAATATACACCCAATTATTGAGATAGCAAAAGATTTTAGGTGATATTTTACGATATATACCAATCATAATAAGCTGTTTACTAGTAGATAGTTGCAAGTTTATGATATTTTGTAAAATTGTAGGTTAAAGTACCGTACGCACCGCATTAGGAAATAAAAAATCCTCTGATTTTCAGTAAATCAGAGGATTTTCTTTTCCTGAAATTGATAATAAAAAGCAAATCCCAGATATTTTGCTTTTGTCGTACTATCATTATACTTTTTTATTATAAAAAAATATGATAACCATTCTTATTGCGTGATAAATTATCCCTCTAATAAGCACCAGGCTTTAAATGTGTCGGTTTTCTGTCAAAATATTGTTCAATATATTAATGAATCAGTATTTGTATTTATTAAAAAGCTTATCAGATGTCACTAATACTTTTACCACTGATATAAATATCTTTTAGATTTCCCTCAATGGAGCCATTAGATCCCAGTTTCACATTATATCCTTGTCCATCAAGGACAATATTGTCAGGAAGAGTCAGTGTTTCTGTTAAATTGCTCCAGTCGATATTTATAAAAAGGCGAATTACTTTCTTTCCATCCTCCATTTTATAAAAAGCTTCAGGGATTGGGATTTTATTGGGTGTTTTTGATTGCAATGCCTCAAGCAACTTCCCAGCTTCTTCTTTTGTATAAATACCGGGAATAGGGTGATGGGGAACATCAGCCTCTCCCGCAGTACTCCATTCTGTAATAATCGATCCGTCACCACCGCCCGTTGCCGGACCATCTTTCAATGTAACATTCAATCTAATAGACTCACCGGCAAATAGTTGTATTCTATTGTTGTTATTGTTGATATTTCCAGTATAAGTTTTGATGCCATTGGCTGACTTACGTTTTATGACAAAAAAGCCAGATTGATTTTCAGGCCTGTTATTTTCTGTATTATCCCAAAAAATAAATGGAGGTACATAAATAGCTTGTAATATATCTTCTGCAATCTGAATTGACCCTGTTTTCTTATACCAATTTTTTACGACAATGCCTTTCTGAGAATCTTCGTAATTTAGCGTAATCCAGTCATGGTTATCTTTCAATACGCCATCATATTCCTTCTGTTGTTCACGAAAATGCCCCATATCGAATGTGGCGTTAGCTGGCAGGTTAGGAAATATGATGTCGCAAGAATCTTTTATGTATTCTTCTTTCTTCCCATTGATATCTATATGATGTATCCCCCCAAATATCACTTTCGCCACTTGTCTCTGCAGGGTTATAACTACTTTCGGACCATGGGGAGACAATTGTTGCGGCCCGACGGTGGCACCTACGAAATATTCCAATCCAGTTTTATATCCTCCGAATGTCACTTTACCATTTCCAATTTCGTTATTAGGATCTTTATGGGTGAATTCCACTCCTGCAGGGTCTCCATTCGCATTGATAGGTACGGATAAAGCTTGAAAAAAATAACTAGTCTGACTACTATTCCATTTTAATGGTTCTATATCTCCTGTGGTTTCCAATTGATCTCCAGTGCCTGATGCCACTTTATAATGGCCCCAAGATATTGTCCCTTCGGTGACTTTTCCGTTTGTGTCAATTTGTTTAGCTTCTATTTGCCGTATATAGATAGTACCATATAGAGGACCATTCCCATCTTGCCCTATGGGATAATAAGAACGTGTTTGTGCAAAAACATTTTCATTTCCTGCAAAGGTTATTTCAACTGGATGCTCTGGTGTACCCTCCATCTTTTCGTTGTCGCATCTGGCAAAAAGGAATGTAGACAAACACATATATATTATTACTCTAACTAGATTTTTCATAAATGATTCTTTTTATTTAGTTTTTGTTTTCTGTACCGACAAATGCCCCTTTACCTTCGGCTGTATTTTCTTTCTTCAAATCTGTTGTTGTTCCGCCGCCGCCACAAAATGTACCGGCATGATAGTGATAGGCCTTATAGAAGTCGGCATTGAATTTGTCCCATCCTTCATTGTTGCTAATATGCACAGCATTCTTCATAGAACCTATTACGCCACCTATGGTGTAGTAAGTATAGTCTGAAACATTATAGTTCGTGGTAATGGATACTTTGCTAAAAGTAACTCCTCCTGTTACTGAAGCTGCTTGCACATGTCCCACAATGCCTCCGGTAGACGAATGGGAAGTTATAGTTTTGCCCTCTTCATTGCGTTCATATTGGGGGATTCTTCCTCCTATCACACTTCCTACAACGGATATATTCATAATAGAAGGCGTATTATCTATAGTTGTATTCTTCTCGGATAATGTTGTCCTTGCTACTCCTGCTATTCCCCCAACATAATTCCATGTTCCAATGGATTTACTGGCATCAACCATTACATTCACTTCGCAATCTTGTATAATTCCATTAAGATGCCCGATTACTCCGCCCGTATATCGTGTAGAATGTCCCTGGCTGCTATTCGTCACATGTATTACTGATCCTCCCGTGAGGTTACTCATTTTCATTAACGTACCATTGAACTGACCAATTACTCCACCTACGGACAAGATATAATAACTATTCTCATCTTGAGAATCTACTGTAACAGATATGTTATCAACCAATTGAATGTTGGATATATTTCCAGATTTTACCCAACCTATCAGTGCACCGATATTATATGCTGGATCATTTGTAGTGTGTGGAATAGTAACCTTCAATTCAGAATTTATCAAATTGACATTGCTAATTATTCCTCCATCGCATTCACGAGCTAATATTCCCCATTCAGTTTTGATACCACTATCTTTACTATCTATTTTTGCATTTTCTATATCAAGTTCTTTTACCGTTCCATACAGGGTACTGAACAATGGGTGTGCCACACCTAAAATGCTTTTGCCTCCACCATCAAAAGTCACTGTATTGGGCAATTCTACTGATTGGAAAGTCCCATATTCGAAATCTACATCAGTCATGAGGTGCATTTCTTTCCGATACTCGTCTTTCTTTAAGACTGTTATTGGATCGCCTTTTTTCGTATTGCAGATATAGTCCTGCTCACATTGTTGAAGGGCATTTAGAAAATCCTGAATCTTGAAATCTTTATAATCAGGAATTTCCGGATCTCGATCATTCCACCACTCGTCATCCGAATCGTCTGGATGGATATTTCCTGTCAGATTTTCCAATGAGATGACATATTCCTTATTTGCCTCTAATTTATTTAATTTATCTACTTGAGAGATGGTAATGTAGGGATAGTCGTTACGCCGTCTCAACATAAACGTACTGTAATTGTCCGGAGCCAGATGAAAAGTGGCCGTTCTTTTTCCGTTCTCTTCATTTGTAAATACTTGAGCGGAAACTTTATCGCTCTCCTCATGTACGAATTCAAATTTTAATGTATTATCTTGGAGAGTCAATTGGCAGGCATTCAGTAAGACTTGGGAATTCTCTTCCCCAAGAAATGTTTTATACTTCAGCCAATATTCTTCTTCATCGCCAATATCCTCTATAGTGAGCCGGGTGCAAAGGTGGCGAAACTTCAAATGTACAGCATGTCCGTTTTTTACATCTGCGACTTCGGCTTTCAGAGGGTCAGGATTGTTCTCTTCTGTTGTCTGGTATACGAAGCGATCTAATACTACCGGTTTCAAGGGGGTGTTGTCTGTAATAGGTCCATTCCATTTTTCCAGATAATAAGCAGTAAATGTCGCATTTACGGCATTCCATGGCCAGTTCATTGGAAAATCCGTTTCATTCACCCAACCTTCTTCTGTCAGCGTAAGAGTGGCGTATTGCTTTTCACTTTCACCCTCTTTATCAAGTTTGAATACTGCTGATACATGTATTACGTCTCCTGTTTTAAATTCTCTCTTGTCAGTAATGGATCGAGTTGTCTGCATGTCATATTGCGGACACTCAACTGTGAACTGTACCGGTACTCCTTCTCGTATATCTCTGCCGGATAAGGGTGCTAGTTCATTGTGGCAACTGCACAACACCAATAATAGCATACTATATATTATTCCTATCTTTTTATTCATACTATTTCTTTTTTATTGAAACTTTACTCTGCCTCTATAAAAATCACATGATTGGTTAAATTGTTATCAATAATCGTACCAGCATCTATTTTACCCACAATACCTTTATATTCCTCTTTCGGTAGCGGATAAAAAGGTGCTTGTACCATACCATGAAATTTGCAGTTATCTACTGAGCCATTTGTCATTTCTCCTGCCAAGATTCCCGAAGTACTTTTACAAATCATGATTGCTTGCCTCACCGTGCAATTAGTTATCTGTCCGCCACTGATCCTGGCAGCGATGCAACCGGAAGGTTTATCACTACTTTTACTTCTTACTGTTACAAATTCCATACGCAGGTTTTGCAAATATCCGCCATCAGTAATTTCACCAATTAGTCCCATTCCTTGCTCAGGTTCACTGTCTTTTAAGTCTAGCATAAGATTTTTCAGAATGTGATTACCACCATCCAATGTTACTCCTTCTACCAGCCTTTTGATAAGCGTACCGCTTGTACTCTCTATTTTGGAGCAGTCTATACTATCCCTAAGGTAGAATATCCATTTCTTTTGTTCTGTATAATCTCCATACTTTTCTAATGAATCTTGTTTTTCCTCGGGGATATCCTTCTTATCAGCAATATATGTGTTATACAGAGCAAGCCATTTCTCAAAATCATCGGGAGTGTAAATTCCCGGCAATTTGTCTACTTCTATTTTTGTCGGTTCACCCCATGGCTCTATTTCATGGGGGTACACTGTGGGTACGATACCATCCATCCGAATGGTCATTGGATACTTCCATCCGGATTTCAATTCAGGTAGTGTTTCTTTTACTGATCTAATTTTTTGTATATTGCCGTTTACATCAGTAGCCTCAATATAATCTATTTCCATCCCAGAAGGCAGGATTACCGGATATACAGTTCTACTTTCCTTTTCGGTTTCAGACAACTTATAATTTTCTATTTTGCGGGTTTTGAAGGCAGAAAGTCCAGTCGTTTCATTATCTGTTGGTACTTTATCTACTGTGAATGTAAACTGTTCGGCGTTTCCGTTCCACTTCCGGGTGATATGTGCACCGATAACTTTTTCAGTGAGATGTACGGTCAATGCTTTATTTTTTTCTGGAGTGAACCCTTTTCCTAAGAATATCAGTACCATCGAAAATTGATGGCCAAATGTATAATTCACATCTGAATATTGTCGCTTGGTAGCGGTGAGTATATCTTCTATTTGATAACCTCCATTTTTTTCATAATCTTCATTGAATATATGGATATAGTGGGTATGATCATCAGCTGGCAGGTAATTATCTGCTGGTTTTGCATCAGAATAGGGGTAGTAGGCGAATGTTAAACCTAATGTGTTCATTATTACATTTTGTACATTTTCCGATATGAATACAAATTTGCTTGTTCCAGAAGATATGGAATAAGATAAAGGTTCATTTTTCAGATATTCTTTATCACATGTTTCGCTGTCCGGATGACTACTTTGTGTGCCTCCTGCACATTTGTTTTTATGAAACGAATAGAAACCTATCTGATCACCTTCCGTAAAACGGATGTTTGTTCCAAGGTCGTCACCTGTTACTTTGGTTACCACATCAGTCCCCGCAATCTCTCCTTCTATTTGTAGGTACTTATTTGTGCCCACAATATTTTCCCATCCGCTTTCTTCGCTGCAAGCGGTGAGAAGAATGAGGAGTAAAACTCCTGTTATGGAAATGTACTTGATATCTGTTCTCATCTTTTACTTAATTTTTAGAGCACAAGAATATTTTATAATTTTCAGCATTTACTTCTGTATTTTGTATAACAATTATGTGTTCTCCAAAATCAATTTCAAATTTGTCGGATTCAAATAGTGGCATTGGCACATTTGTCGGTATTTCTATATCTTTCCATAATTTGAATTTCCACTGATTTTTATCCCAATTTCCATATCTCATCAATCTGTAGTTTGTCTCTGAGGAATTTTCATTGAATTCTTCCACCAGTGCCACAAGGTCACTCCAATCATTTATTCCACTTTCGTTTATCGTAGGATTGTCGGTCATTACTCTGCTCCATGGCCATACTTGAATATCTCCGAAAAGTAATTCAGGATTACCAAAATCTTTAACCAGCTTTACATCGATTATGAGGTGATACCCTGACATGAATTCCAGGGAGATGTTATCAAAAACGTTATCTTTTGTATAATACTTCATTCTTGCAGGCAGGAAGCCTGCGTATTGAGTCTTTTGATTCTCATCTTCATCTTGTATTTCGATTATCACTTTAGGCCAATAAGTGCTACCAAAAGGATAAGCACCGAAACTATGTGGTGGGAAAATCCACATAGGAGTAGAGTAATACGTTGTTGTTTGGGTATCCTCATTATTTGATTTCGTCAGTGGTTTGTTTTCAACAAGGCATGCATTATCAAAATTATATCCACCAGTTCTACCAATCACTCCATTATTTCTTCTGAAGATAGTGGAAGATGGGGTAACTGGATTATTTAGCGGTACTTTCACACTATTCAACCAGACATTAACTTCTTTCTTGAAAGCTTGCTGAATAGATTCATCGTCACTGTAAAATCGAAATGTCACTGCACTCATCTTGTGCACTAGCTCAAATCGGAGCGGTTGACCTATTTCCGGATTGAGGATCATTCCCCAGATTATATCCACTTCTTTAGCCTCCTCACTATTCGCGGGCGCTATCATAGCTTTATATCCACTATTCGTACTCATATTCGGATCCTCCGGACCAAAATAGAAATATGTAAAGTTATCAATCCATACTTCTATCTCATTATTTTTTTTATGAATGGTTGTCAGTGTAGGGTCTTGTACAGGATAATTCACAAGATTATCCAAATAGATAGTATCTTTTCCCGTAATATTTATATCTTTCCATCTCAACTTCTCCGTTTTGCTGTTATTGGTATATACATATCCGTATCCTTTTTCATCGAACTCACATATTGCACTTTGTATCTTTCCGGCAGATAACGACGGATAAGTGAAAAGCATAGTTCGGCTCTTTATCTTTTCATGCTCACCAGCCCGGGTGGCGATACTTGTTCCATCTACCGTAGCATAAATCATAATCGGGTCATCGGGATTAAATACCGGAATAGTATTTTCTGTTTCCTCTGTTGTACATGCTCCTGTCAGCAGAAGCACTGCAATGAGTAAAAATCCCGATAAAATAGAATATAATTTTCTTTGTGTATTCATATGTATATCTATCAGTTTGTGGGTGTAACAGGTCCTATTTCCATATCATCAACCGTAGCTGTATTCCAGGGTTTAACTTCTGCTGTCAGAACGATTATTTCTAAAGTATTGCTGTCAATAGACAGTGTCAAATTAAGTATGTGCGATGATTTCAATGTCAAAGTTTCTGTTTTAAACTTATATAGTACCTCTTCAGCATCATGTCTCTTTACTTGGAAATAGAGAAAATCATTACCTTCATTTAAAAAATTCTGTTCTGGTACAATTCCCTGAAACATATATTCTTGATAAATAACTTCCTTACCTGTATTATCAGTTTCCGGTGTGGGGGCTGTCCTTGATGAGCAATACATTTGGATATTCTTTCTTTTCGGGTCATTGACGGGAAGTGCTTCATCATTTTTGGGGACTCGTACCGTACGGAGTGCGTCATTATCTATCACTCCTGAATAATCCACTTCATAATTTCTCAGCATTGCACGCATATAAACACCCTTTAAAGCATTTTCTGGAAACATTCCTTGATCGGGAAATTCGCTGACCGGGAGTTTTACCTTTACCTGTACCATGGCAAATGCGTGGTGAAATTTTAATTTTACGGTTTTGTCTTGTTCACTGATGAGTTGGCGTGATGGGTAAGCAGTAAATCGGCATTTTTGAAGTTTTCCTTTGTACTTTGATCAAACGGTACTTCATTGAAATACTTATTGCCGGGGAAGTATGCTGCTTCAAACATATAATAAATAGATGTAGGATTCAAATTCTTCCATTTGAAACCCTTATTGTTAAAGGGAATAAACTTGTACGGATATTCTTCATCTAATGCAGTCCTTTCAAAGTCGCATTCGTAGATGTATGCTGTTGGGGAGTTATCTGTAAAGTCCGGAGTTGAATAACTCACCGGATTGTATAATCGGATTTGATCCCCTTTTTTGAAATAGGGAACCACATTCACTTCATCACTATTGTCTCCATTCATGGCAACACTGAATGTCATAGTTTCCGTGTCCTGCTGTGGAATGGTCACCGGAACTTCTTCTGATGAACAGGCACCGAGCACAGTGCTATTAATATGTATTGAATCTTATTATTCATCATTCTTTTAAGTTTGTTAGGGTATTTCAGTAGTGGAATTTACTTCTTCCCAGTCTCCTTTTATCTCTGGCTCTGAAATCCAGTCTACCACTTGTGCTTCTAGTTCCACTTCCCCTTCCGCTCCGGGTGATACGTCTGGAATTTTAGCATGAACCTTGACATGTGTGCCACGTACCAGTGATTCTAAGTTTGGGAATTGCTTGGGTGTTAGTTCATATTCTTGGCCATTTGATTCTACGGTTAACGAAAGCATATAGATTTGCTTGCTAAAGTCCGAAATCCAGTTCTTGGTTTCAGGCAAATAATAAGCGGTTGGATCTATCCATTTATTTTCTTGAAGCTTTAAGTTAATCTCTTGGGAAGATTCATATGGTGATAATGCTGTTCCTTCCGGCATTTTGTAATCTGTAACCCAAATTGTATTATCATCATCTTTAGGATCCACTTGTCCTTGAATTTTTATTAGAGTTTCCCAAGCATTATCGGTTATATTCGGAATCAGATAAGATTGCTTTGCTATATCTCTGATAGTCCATTTTTTTATCGTAATATTATTATTCATCTCAAAAGTAAAATCAAATTTCACAGCTGCGTAAGCCATATATATAGTTTCTTTTACAGTATATATGGATGATTCTCCTTCTTCCGGTTTCCAGCCTTCTGGTTGTGTAAGATCTACTTCGTATTTCTTGGAAGTAATGGGAAGGTATCCGTCGCTATTTGACTGATATGACTCCTTGATTTCTGAGTCAAGTACTAGCAGGCTCAGATTGTCTATAATCATTGTTTCATTTTCCCAATTCATCTTGTCTTTCAATATGTTTTCCACATTAGCCAGTGCATAGATACACTTCACACTTTGTGTAGTCTTCAGTCGCGTCCGATATTCAAAATTGTCTGTTGTAGTTTTATAATCCAATAACCTGTTTAACTCCACTTTCTTACTGTCTTTATCTATTACAATAAGACGCAATGTCTTTACCCGTTCACACTCGGGCTTATTGGAGTAGTCTTGAGGGGTAGCCAGCATCACATTAAGGTCCAACAACACAGGTTTGGGCTGTTGGATGAACTGTTCTATATCCTCATTGCTTTGACAGCTGCAAAGACTGGAAAGTAATAGGGTGAACAGAAGGATAATATGTGCTGTTTTGGTTATCATGGGTTGTTTTTACATTTCTATATTGTTTATACGTACGGTCCAGCCGTTAATGGTGATTCTTACATTAATCATGTTGCCGTTGGAGCTTTGCGTGAAGAAAAAGACGATGACGTATTCGTCCTCACGGTCCAGATATTCTTGTTGGGGATGTTCACGGTCAAGCATTTTGTCCAGCGAACCTTCGGTAGGCATTAGCATGATATACTCTATGAGGTCTACATTGAGCCATACCTTGTCGGTGGTTTTATGCCGGATGGTAAGCCGTGGATGCGTACCATAAATCAGTCGATTGGTATTAAGTTCAGCACAAGTAGTGGTTAGTACTACGTTGCCTTCGGGGTCGTGGATATCGCCATCACCCAAGTAATAAGGGGAATAGGTGAGGGGTAATTCTTCGGTAACCGCTGTGTTGTTATAGGCTAATAGGGCGTTGTTGTCCGTAATGCTGAATTCAAACTCATCGGAGGGGACGCTGGAGGATGTATTGTTGGCGTCAGCCTGTATGATAAGACGGAAGGTATTGGTATCTTTCATTAGTGGAAAGCGGATGTCTGATGTTGCAGCATCGGGTATGGTTACGGTTTGCATACCGTAGAATAGGGGCACGAGATCACGGTCTACGTTTTGTGCTTCGGCATTCATCCGAACGCTGTAGTCCTTGATGCGTGAATTTGTTCTGTCGGCAGGAGCCAGGCAGAGGTAATCGTCGCTGTTCAGTCCGGTCCATGCCAATATCTGGTAAGTTCCCGGTTGTAGATCCAGCAGAATATTGTTTCTTCGGGCTTCTTCAGCGGAGATATTCATCTCCTTCAGATAGTTTCCTTCCTCGTCAAAGATAAATAGAGAGACTTGATCCGCTTCGTGTTGCCAGGCGTCGGCAAATTTCATGTTGTAGTCATAAACAAAATGCAGATAGTGCTCGCAGGGAGGAAGAACCTCGTGCACAAAACTGCACGCCGCCAACAGCAGGGAAAATGCCAGACCCATGACGGCTGAAACGGAATGTATATAAGCAGAACGTCTCATAATGAACTGTTTTTTTCAAGTAAAGGTTAGGAAAAAACAGCCGGAAGGCGGATGCATGAATGCCTTCCGGCAGAGTCTTCCTTATTTGTATGCTAAAGGATTAAAATTCAATATCGTTTACACGAACGGTCCAGTCTAAAATTTGAACATCGACTTCCATATAGGCTTTGTTCTGTTCGTCCGGCTTAGGAGGATTAACAGGATCTGGATCCGGTTCTTGAGGATCGGTCGGATTAGTCGGGTCATTAGGATGTCCGAGTTCTGAGATTTTAGAAACTGACAGCTTATATATATTGTTACGCACTACGGCAAATTCCATAATTCCCATATTAGTATTCTGTCCATTATCATTGTGGCGGTTCCAATAGATGTAATAAACATTGCCATATTTGTCCTCATCCATTCCCTGAATTGGGATTCTTTTGGCTTTACCGTTTAATGTCTCCCTGAGAGTCTTCAATTCTTCGCCTGTGGTGGGTTCGTTAACAGCTGTTAATGGAGTATTTCCCGAAATATTCCATGCTTCTTTGAATGAATCCCAATGGTTATAGAAACTTCCATTATATTCATAAAGAGCTGCAGTGGTTGCCTCATTGATAAAATCACCGCTAACTTTAGCCTTGAATACTACAGCTGTAGACAGTCCGTTTTGTTGAGAAGCTACGCTGGGATCAGTGTTTTCGGTACAGTAGCCCATGATATAATACGCAGGATTTGCTGTATTCTCTGGTTCTTTAAAATCTAAAGGTAAGTATGGCTCGTTATTTTCTTCTTTATCAATCTCGCTGTTGGCCAGTGGAGTGAAAAATAGCCCTTTTCTTATAGCCAAAGCTTCTGATGACTCTTTTCCGTCTTCTGTGATTTCTGATAACCAAGTCTTTTTACCGTTGGTACTATTCCAGTCACAGTCCACAACATAATTATTTACCGTTTCTGCACCCCCATAAGTTATTTTAGTCTCATCCGGATCAGTACTGTCTCCTCCTTCTTTCGCTGCAACTCGTTTCAGGTGATAGAATGATTTGGAGACATTCATTAATTTATATCCTTCTAGTGTAACAGTCAGTTTAGTGGCATCTGTATTTCTATCTTTGATTTCATATTCATTTTTATCCTTCGCGGCTTTGTAGTCGAAACGTGCTACAGCTCTTTCTACTTTGGCTGTGGCTGCCAGTTTATAATTTCCCTCTTCA
>ERZ779654.1235-NODE-1235-length-12649-cov-2.316182_pt1 | contig 12649 bp, 5 predicted proteins | sample MGYA00511075_ERZ779654 | MGnify/ENA primary metagenome ERZ779654 (study PRJEB29588, sample SAMEA2155636) | human gut metagenome | biome: human gut; feature: human-associated habitat; material: faeces | place: Denmark | collected 2008/2010 ...
GTTCGTTCAACCGACAGAATTTCCACCGAACGGCTGGAATTGTTTTCTATCATCTCCGCCCGCAGTTTTGGAAACACTTTTTCAAACTCCTTGTAAACCTTATACGTTGACAAATACGACACAAGACCACCCCAAAGCCAGCGGTTATTCATTTCCCGTTCGTCTTTGATATAGGTGTTTCGCAGTTCGACATATTGTTTCATAAAGTTAATCATCATTTTTTCCCGCGAATCCATCCGGCGGTTAATATGTTCTCTTTTGACAAGCGACTGCGAATCAGACAGCTCAACAAACATCTGCGGGTCAATGACTATTTCCGGAGCCAGTTTTAAAATAGATAATGTGGTACAAACGCCGTAAAGAAGCGAAACAGTGGCCAACATCGCCATCAATCGCGATATCCATTTGTAATAAATCAGCTTTGCCCGACGAACCTCAACAACATCTTCCGTAATGAATGCAGGAGGTTCTTTGCTTTTCCCTTTGTCGGCAATGCGCAAAATCTTTTGATTTATCAAATTGGCCATTGTCTGCTTCTTTACCTCTTAACCTGTGCGGCCCCTCTTAATATACCGGGCAGTAAGCTACTGCCTGGCTCTGATTATCCATTGAGGTTATGCCTTCCTCTTCCGCCGCACGCGAAGCTTCCCAGTTGGCCTTAGCCTCCTTGACGTCTTCGGTTACAGACGCTTTCGTTGCTTTCGGCTGAATATAAGATACTTCATCGGCATCGGCTTCAAAGGCTCCGAAATAATCCTCAATTTCCTGAATGCGCTCTTTAACCCTGTCAGAATCCGTAGCAGAAGCTTCCCCTTTCAGACTATCGAAACCGACATAGGTAACCGTAGTGCCATCGCTGTCTGTTTCGGAATACCCCTGATGGGCTTTGGCAATAGCCTCATCTTTCAGGTCATTCAGTTTGCAGAATATCTGCTCGTAATAGGAACCGCCGGAAGATTGGGCACAATCAACCTCATATTTGTCATCAGCCGCATTTTTCGCCAAACCTCCGTTGTCCATAATATAAGCTGCACACTGTTCTGCAATCTGATCAGCACAGGTACTGTCGCTTTCATCTTCGCAGGCCTCACCGTTGACACTCTCACCGAAGTTATGCAGCTGCGTGCACAAATTCTTCAAAGAATTAACAACGTCTTCCTTATTGTTATCCAACGTCTTCTGTGCATTATGTTCGGCATTCACTGCTTCCAGGAATCCACCGATAACGTTACGCTTAAATGTCGCCAAATCACCGCGCTGGCGTTCAATGCTGTTATCCTGGTTATTTTCATCCAGCAAATAATCATATATATTCTTCAGCATCGGACGATATTTCAAATCACCATTCAGGAACTGCCCTAATTCGCTGTAATTCGTGTACATCGGTTCGGACGTACTGCCCAGACTTTCCTGCAAGGCTTTTGACTTGCCTTCATCCTTAGCATTGTGGTCCGCAAGCAGGTGCCGGACGCCGTTCTTATGCAGCGCAACTTCCTGACAGGTTTCAGCAACTGCTCCGGCGGGCAACGAACTGCGCCGTTTGAAGCTCATATTGCCGACACCGTCGCCACCACCCTCGTCAATTACCGTACCGCCAAGCTTGCACGGATATACGCCGGCACGTCCGATTATTGCACGGTAGTGTTCTTCTTTGCCACCGATATCCTTATTGTTGATATAGTCTTTTAACTTGTCTTTGCCATAAGACCGTTCAACAAACGTCTGCTGATATTTCGGCGTCGGTTCATTGCGCATATTCGGCGTTGCGAGAAGATATCGCCAGGTTTCCGGCAAATATTCTACAGGTTCAACGCCCTCGGTATTTTTATATTTCCGGTCAACCAGTGTTGAAAGCGACGGCGCGCCGTTTTCCTGCGGAACATCGTCATAGTCCATAGCACTGAAATAGAACACTTCCCTTATCGGCGCCAAATTCAGCAGCGGCCGGTGCGGCGCCATATAATCGCGCCCGTCATTTTCATCAAACTTGAGTTTTTCAGGCTGTTTGCCATATGACGGAACAGTTACAGTATACGCACCGCGAGCAGGCAACCCGGCAAAGAAGTCGTCGTCGGTTATGATACCGGACGGGATACCGAAACTTTCTTCCAGCTTTATGCCGGCAGCATTCAACTCTGGCTGATGCTCGGCCTGTTTCAGCTCGTCAATCAGTTTGTAATGGCGTGCAGTTACAGCCTGTCCGCCGTCACCTTCACCATTGCCTGCATAATTTGCATGCTTGTATATGGCTTCATTCGGTGCTACGCCGTCTTCTCCGGTTACGCCCCATTCTTCCATAACAGTCGTGATTTCCTTTACCGCCGAATCAACTTCATCTTTGATAATTTCATCGGCTTTCGGAATATATCCGCCAGCTCCCGCAAGCGCATCAACAGCTTCTTTCATCGCCTGTTTCTTGACTGCCTGAGCTATCGTTTCAGGCGTATGAACGCCGTCTGCCACGCCGTATGCACTCAAACAGCCGTTGGCAACCACAAACTTACGAACAACACCGACACTTGACAGCTTCCGCGGATACTGCGACCAGTTGTTTTTGAACCAGCGTTCGTCTATCGTATCATTGACGATTCCCGGCAATTCACCGTCTACAGCCCCTTCGCTGTTTGACGTACCGTTGCCGAACATAACTCTCGCCATCGTCCATTTAAGGTTGTCAAATTTATATTCGTGGCTGTATTCCCTGCAGCCAATTCCCAAGAAACCGTCTTTTTTGCACCAACGGCGGTTATTATTAACCATACGGTCAGGTTCACTGCCGTCATCCTTGGTTTCAAGCTTGTCTTCAAATTCTTTATTGACAGCTTCAATTTCCTGCTGTCCCTGCTCCGCGGCAGCCAGATATTCCTTGGCAAAGCTGGATGCGCGCTCCCTTATCTGTTCGCTAAGGCTGTCAATCTGATCCTGAAGCACATCCAGCATAGACTGCGCACTGTCCATTGTTACCTGAGCCGTTGTTATAGTATTTTCCAACTCGGCGACATTTTTGAAAATATCGTCTTCGTCTTCAATATTTTCATACGGGTCATATTGGTTGGACTTGCCGCTGTACGACGCACATTCCTTGTCTTTTTCCGGAGCCTTTTTGCAGATATAGGCAAGTTCTTCTTCCAGTGCCGGAATCTGGCCGATTTTCTGCGCAAGGGTCGGATTTTCATATTTTTCCAAATCTTCACCGGCGCCGGTCAGGATAGAATCCAAATCCTTTTGCAGTTTTTCAGGCTTCGGATCTCTACCGGCAAGACGTTCCCGCAAGGCCGGGATACGGTTGTTTTTCAAATCGTTAATCTGATTTTCAATCGCAGTTACCCTTTGCAGAGAACGCTGACGCTCCTGTACGGCTTCATTTTTGCTGTCGATTGCCTCCTTACAGTTTTTGTCAGCAGTTGAGCAAGTGATATTTTCCGTTGCCTGGCTTAAGCGTTCACTGTGTAATTTGCGCGCTGCAATAGTTGACTTCAGTCGAGCCTTCAGCGACTTCATTTCACTCTCATACTGCGTAACCATACTCTGAAGCCTTTGTTCCACTTCTTTACGCTTTTTCAGAATATCTTCAAAGCGGTCAGAAGCTACTACCCGTCCGGCTGCATGCGTATTGTCAAACAGATGGGTAGTTTGCGAATCCAGACTGCCCGGGCAGGTGCTTTCAAAACCGCCGCCATTTTTCCAGCTGCCAACAACGGCCGGCATATATTTCTGAACAAGGAATTTCGTACTGAAATCCCACGTTCCCGGACATTTGCCGCTTTTGTCTTCCAGCGAAGCCTCATAGGTGGTATTTGCTTTCGGGAAAGCGCAGCCGCCGGAAAGGGATTTTATACGCTGGTCATATTTTATCGGGACCGTCGTCGGTACACACCCTTCCTCTTTGCTTCCCGTAATCCACCCCGTATCATTGCTGCCGCTGATACTGCAGTGCAGCGTCTTGGAGCAGCTATAGGGTTCACCGTCGCTGTTGTAGCAGGTACACATTATGGTCTTGGTACCAGAACAAGATGCGGTATCACCGCTGACACTACATCCTCCGCTGAAATCACCACATTCCTGATTCCAGGCATCTTTTGTTGCATCGGTTGTTAATTTACACGCGGTAACAGCAGGCAACACTTTTTCAATCGGCCCTACTCTGCCATATTTCTCCGCCTGAGTCTTAGCCACGCGATAGGACATCATACCTTCGTCTACGGCTTTGACTATCATCCGCATATTCCGATATTTATTGCGCAGATATTCGGATTGCAGATTTTTCTGGTCGTTCCAGGGTTCAAACTGCAAGGTGCCGTTTTCAGTCAGTTCCATAACGTGATTGTACCCTATGCGCCAGCCTTTTTCGGCCTTTACACGGTTATCCGTCTGGATATCATCGGCCTGCGTTCCGTCTATCAGAAAATCGGTATCATTATATTCGCGATTGTTTATAATCTCCTCTCCGGCTTCCTCATAGCCTGATTTTGAGGTTCCGTCTTCAAAATCCATTCTTTCCAACTTTGGATTAAAATCTACTTTAGGATAATCACCTTCTTTTGGTTCCGTATCTGACGTAACTGTATCCAATACGCAGGCAAACATGGTTGAACTGGTTACGGTTTTGCCCGAAGCGTCTTCGTATTGGCAAGGATTGGTTTCATCCAAGCGATACCCGTCGGGGCAGCTTTCATAAAACCCGTCACATTCACTGCTTTTCGTTCCCAATATCGTATCCGTCGTATCTTTCTGGTACTCTTCTATTACAGTACGGGAAAGCCCGGAACGACTGTCATGGTCGTTAGCTTTGGCCGGAGCGCTGCCGCCGTACCAGATAGATGCCCCCTGACCATTGCTGTAACGGTCAAAGAATCCGGCCGTGCACTGATCGCTCTTTTCCAGAACTTTCAGCATACGCTCATGAATTTCTTTAGCTTTCAAATATTTACGGTACTGAGACTTATATTCGCCAAGCTGAGCCTTTAAGTTATGCAGGTTCATCGCCTGGTTAATCTGCTCGTCAACCGGCTGCAGTTTTCCTAAAATTGCCGTATCGTCCGCATTTTTGAGCTCAGCCTTATCTTCGTTCAGCCCGGGGCAGTTTTTGCCACCGTTTTTGCATTCTTCGCTGCGAATGTAGTCGCCGCCAAGCATCGTTCCTTTAGCATGGGCATAGGTTCGGCTTTCATTATAAGCAAAACGATATCCGTTATCAAGATAATCTTCGGCCGAACTCTGCTGGTCATCAGGATTTATCGGGTCAACCATATCTATCTGCTTAGCGGACATAAACTGCGCTTCCGCCGCCGTCAAGTCTTCTACCATACGCATCAGGCGGTCATATACCGTCGTTACGATATAGGCGTTCATAATTTCGCCGTACTGACCAGGGTTTTCACTATTTTCCGGATCACCTTCGGGCTCGGCCTTTTCCGGCTCGACATAAGCCATCTGCAAACCGAAAAAGACGCAGTGTTCGGCCATTTCTTCCTTAGTATACAGCCCTTTCTGGCAATTATCCAACCGCTCTATGGTCTTTTCTACCAACCCCAGATAATCTTCCGTTACCCTTCCGGTCAGATAGGTTTCCATTATTACATCCTGCTTATATTCAATCGCCTTGTGTTTATATGCCGTCTTCACCGCCGGATAATTGTCCGGATAGTCGCTTTCGGGAGGATAGGTGAAAAACAGCGTATGGAAAGCATTGAAATTTTCTTCTTCATCAAGGCCGCCTTTGCTGATGCCCAATTCGGCATTGTTTTGTAATTTTCCCTTGCCCGGGGTTTTATTTTTACCGCCTTCGCTTTTAAGTTTTTCGGATACAAAAGCAAAAACCTGTCCTTTTTTAAGAACTTCAAGCTTTTGGCTGTTCAGCTCGGACTTAATCGTCTGAAGCTGGCGGTAATAAGCTTTCAGATTGGACACTACCTTACCGGCATTGTTGGGAACATCGACTTCAATGTCCCAAGGCATCGGCGGCAATAAAAAGAATGCGTCTGCCTTTTTTACCTCTGCACCCAAGATGACAACACTCAGGAGCAGGCATTGCAGCAATCTTAATTTTTTAACCATTGGTAGTCCTCCCCGTTAACTTTGTAATTTTCTTCCACCGCGGTTACGGCATTGTTTGCCGTATCAGCCTCTTTCACAATCTTATCAACATATTCCTTAGTCAGAATATATTTTTCCAAATCAAAATCCTTATAGGTTCCGTTCGGCGTTTTTACACCATTCAGATTCAGAAGTTCTCTCGCCGCCATATACTGTAAGCGGGCGCTTTGCAGTTTGGCATACATCAGCAGAGCCTTCATATTTTCTATTCTGGTTGCCGAATAAGACGAGATCGCCTCCAACTCGCCGGTAGCTTTGGGCGTGTTCTTGAACATTTCGTCAATTACTTCGGTTCGCACCGGAATCTCACGCCGCAGCGTTGCCGTTACCTGCAAAAGATGCGCCGCCGTATTGGTCAGCAAGTACTTCCGTTCGCGCGCAACGGCATCAATTTTTGTCTGGTGCATAATGCGCCCTTCATCGCCCGACGCGCTGTCCAACTCTTCCGGATCATAAAAATAACGTTCAATAAATTTTTTATAGTCTTCTTCCGTCGGCGTAAATTGGTTGACGATATCCGGATTGCTCTTCATGCTCCATTCAATATCTTCCTCATCCGCCACTTTGCTGACAAAAGTCTCGTCTTCTTTATCAGCATCCAATTCTTTCAGACGGGTCTGATACGATACATACTGCGGGTCTTCCGAAGTTCCGACTTTGGCTTTTTCATTTTCCAGCGTATCGCGCTGGGACTCCAGCGTTATAGCCAAAGTATCCAGTTCTGTACACGCCGCAACCAGCGCATCATATTCCATCTGGGCTGTCATATATTCATCCTGCGCTTTTTCAGCCTCACCGGGAATATGTTTAACGCTTTCATATTTGGCTTTCTTTTGCTGGACTTCAGCCCTTTTCTGGTCGCGCTCGCTTTCTTTTGACGTCTGCAAACTTCTGGTTTCTTTTATACTTTCTTCAACGATGCCGATTTTTTCGTCATAATACAGATTACGCCCTTCTACATAAGCATCCTGCTCTGCCCGAAGCTTATCCTTGTTTTTCTTTTTGGTTCCCTCGACAACTTTTTTCATTTTTTCCTGAACCAGTTTTTTACCGTTTTCGGTCGCATATTCTTTAGCCAGTCCGAAAAGTTCTTCCTTATTGAAGCCCTGCGATGTCATCTGTTTTGCCTGAGAAACATGCGTCGTTATCTGTGTTGAGGCATCGGCAATTTTACCTACCATTTCGCTGATTTTTGCTGCCAGCGTCGACGCATCAATAATCAATGCCTCTGCCGGGGCAGGCCTGAATGCCAGCGAAAAAATTAATGCGGTTGCAATTAACAGTCTTTTCATGCCAGCACCTCCCCTATTCATCCGCTTCTCTGGTTTGACGCGTCAGTTCAGCCGTTGCTCCCGCGCTCGCCATATATGCGCGAAGCTCCAAAATCCGGTTTAAGCGCTGTTGCGTCGCGATAGCTACGATATTTTGCGCATTTAGAATTTCATCAATATTATTCTTTTTGAATTCAACCTGATACAGAGAACCGTCTTCGACGAGTATGCTCTGCCGTGCCGAAACGCCCTTGGCAAACAGAAGAGCCGCATCATCTGCTACGACAGCATTAATCAAACGGCGGTTTTTACTGGTCTTTTCAATATCATCCCCCTGGCCGCGCTGGTAAATATAGCTGGTTTCAACCGTTTGCGCCAGGCTTTTGTCGCTTTTTTTCTTCAAATCTCCTTTTTTCAGCTCTTCGGCGCCCGGCATAACCCTAATCTCCTTCATGCTTTTTACATAACTTTCCGAATCTTTGGCAAAAGCCTCCAGAGCTTTCGGATCACATTGTTTAGGGTTTTTGTAACAGCTGCTTGCCAAGTCAAACCCCTGCCGCGCCCTCTTTTCTATATCGCGCAGCTTTTTGGTATATTGCTGAACCTTATTTTCTACATCCTTATACAATTCCAGCGTCGACTGCACTGCTGCCATTATGTCAAAAATTGCATACGCTTCTCTCGTATACACGAACAAAGAAAGGAACAGGGCTATACACAGTTTCTTTTTCATCAGCCTTCTCCACCCGTGGTTTTGCCAAAATAGTTATAATCAAACGTTGCCAGATCTTTTAAAATTTCTGTCTGCTGATTTTGGGCATCCGCATCTACTATGCTTAAAATTTGCTGTGTCGAATAGTAGTTTATCTGAGCTCCGGCAGCATAGTCGTCTTTGGTTGTCGTACTTTCCTTCAATCCATCCTGCATACTGACAATGTTTTTATCCTTGTCCGGATCAGGCAATTTTTTAGGATCAACATAGTCCAAACTTGACTTATAGTTATTTACCACCGCCAGTGTCAGATTATTAAATGCAGAATCGTTATAGGCTTTAGTCTGTTTATCGCGCCATTCTCTTTTGGCGGCTTCGGTATCTTTGGCGGCTTCGGTATCTGCCCCTATAGCAGAACCATTGCTCGTCCCTTTGCTGGCGGCTTCGGCATATTTAAACAGACAGTCGGCCAAATTCTTTTCTTTCTGGGCAATAGAAGCCGTATCAGTTTTATTTATTTCCGAAACGGAAATATCTTTGGCACGCAGACCGCAGATTGACAAGATTACATTTGAAAAAACGGCTTTTCCTTTTACTGCCTTATTTTCATTGGCATCCAAGTCATCGTTTTGCATTGTTCCCCAGTTCCTTTTAGTCGCCTCGACAAACTCGGAATCGCGCCCGTCCAAAAAAAGCGTCGTTCCGCGTTCAAAATCCTGAGCCATGGCCTTAGCGCGATTCAATGCGTCAATACGGCGAATTTCGCTCCATAGTTTGGGCGATTCAATATCGGTCATCCCCATTAAGGCAAAACCGTTACGCGTATTGTCAACATCTTTCAGGGTTTTGCGCAAGACATACAATGTCCCTTTATTGCTGTCATCGTCCGGTTCCAAACTCCCCCAAGTCGCAGAAAATTGTTTGGCCTTGCTTAAACTGACAATATTTGCAATGCTATAATCTTCGATGATGTGTTTGTAAACGCCGTTTTTCTGATAATCCTTATACAGTTCTTCTTTGAATGCATTCGGATACAGGTCTTTTTCAGTTTTGGCCTTTACAACGCAGGTTCTTAATTTTCCGGGGTTTTCTTCTACGTCGGCAACATCCAAATTATCACATGCCAGTTCTTTAGACAGCAAAAAACTTTTATCGCCATCTTCGGCATAAACCCCCTTCAGAAAAAAAGACAAGTTTTCCGAGTGAAAGCTGAAAGCATATACTTTACCAGACCGTACAAACTTTTTTTGCATTTGCGGCCCTAAAAAAGACATCTGCTCACTGCCGTCTGAATAATCTCCTGAATTGCTGATGCTGTTCATCATATTTTCTTCAAGCGCATCAATCTTATCTGCAATTTCCTGCGCATTTGCAACTAACCCGTCGATAACGCCCTGATCTATTCCGGCATCAAGGGAAGCTACGCTGTTTTTAAAATCTTCGCCGGCCTGATTTAAAGCTTCGCGGTCGGTTTTTCCCGCGTAATAATCGCTGACAGCCTGACTGTAGCTGTCAAATGCCTCTGCGACTTTTTCACTGTACTGTTCGTTATAGTCCGCCTTAGCGGAAGCGATGATGTCTGACGAAGTATCCTTTAATCCGTCAATATCATTTTTGATATTTCCAGCTTCCTGCTTGAATCCGGCGCGCTCTTCATCACTCAGCCCATCATACCCGTTGACGCTGTCTACAAGCATATCCAGTGCCTGATTGGCGGTGTCGAGTGATTCATTGATAGCTTTATCGGCTTCATCAAATGTCTTGTTAACATTTTCTCTTACGGTCTCTGATTCTTTTTTGGCTTCATCAACAACCGTCTGGACATCTTCTTCAGGAGCTCCCGAATCAACTTGTTCGTTTACGCTGTCAACCGTTGTTTCCGCATTTTCATTTTCGGCCGTACCGGCGCCGTTAAGCTCCTTGTTGACATCATCAACAATGCCCGACACATTATCAGTCGTTTCTTCAATATTATCGGTAATCGTGCTTACGCTGTCTTTAATATTGGTTATTGTCCCTTTTAAATCAGCTGCGTATTTTTTAACCGAAGCAACCTGATCTCCAATTGTTTTAATCGTATTAGTTACATTATCCAACTGACTTTTGGCGTTGGTAATCCGGTTTAGCCCGGTACTGATGCTATTTACAAAGGAAACTATTTCTGTCAAATCGATTACAGGCCACACGAACGCATATACCGGGCGCACTGCAATAAGAAAGCTGCAGATTACAGCCATTACTGCAATTTTTCCGTTTACTGTTTTCCTACTCATTTCGTGTCCTCCCTAATAATCTTTGGTTCATAGGTCTGCGAGCAAATCCATTCTAAGCGAAATTTTATTGATATACTCTTAATTTTCCGTTTCTTTTGTTCAATTTACGGTTTCTTTCCCTTTCTTTTCCGTTTTTTTGATTTCTGCTGCCATAGCGGCAAACTCCGATTTCAGAATCTCCGCCTCTTTGTTTAATTCTGCTATAATCCCTTTATCGGGGGCAACATTCAACAATGCCGCATCCTCTTTTAATTTCTCTCCGGCTGAAATAACTTCTTCCCGTGATGCATCCCCCCGCAAATATCGCTCTATAACTTTTTCATAATTATCAATGCCGTCGGCAATTTTATTTTGATACTCCAGATTATATTCTTCTTTTGCGCTCTCTGCCACGGCAATCATCCTGTCCGCCAACCGCTGCTGCCGAACCTGCAGTTCTCCTATTTTTTTCTCCAGCACCTCTTTGTCCTGTTTATCCAACCGGTCAGTATCTCTAACAGCCTGAGCCAATTTTTCCAGAGCCAAACGGCTTTCTTCAGTCGTTTTATTCAGAGCGCTGACTGATGCATCCATAACATCATTAAGCTGTTCTGCCATTTTTTTATTCTCATCTCTGGCCACGGCAAAACCTGCCTTTATTTCTTCCCGCAATGCGACCATGTCATTTATATCGGGGATTTCTTCTTCTTCCTCCTCTTCCTCTACGGCTTCAGGCTGCGAGGAAACAGGGGCAGAGGAACCCGATATTCCCTGACTGCCGGATTTTTCCGTATCTGTATTCGGCTTCTGTGTCTTTTCCTGAGCTTTGTTCAGCAAATCTTCCGCATCTTTGCCGGTCTTTTGTGCCGTATCAATTCCCGATGTTGCTTTATCAGCCATACCGTCAGCCTGATTCAAAGCGCCCTGCGTTTGCTCAACAACATTGTTTACCAATCCGCTTTGCACATTATTTACCTTGTCAATAACATCGGTAACGCCGTTTTGAATATCTATGTTTGTTCCAAGATTATCATTGACAATTCCAGCGCTTTCATTGGCGATGTCCGCAATATCATCCAGATTATTACGTAAATCCTGGCTAAACTGAGAAATAGTATCTATACTGTCGCCAATCGCTTTCAGACTGTTTTTTAATTCAGTCAGCTGAGATTTGGTCTGGGACAATGAATCCAGAGAGGTTGTTACATTTGAAACAATCGGAATTATCTCGCCAAAATCCAATACGGGCCAAAACGCGTAAGCCGGCTTGTTTATTAAAAACGAGGCGCAACAAAGGATAATAGCTGTATGCCGCTTACATTTCCCCATAATTTCCCTCCCTGTCAAATAATACGTTTGTTGAGTGATATGGTACCATATTTTTTATTTTTTGTCAACAAAATTATGCCCCCATGCCATCCAGATACTTGGTTACGAATCCGTCTTCGCCGAATTCTTTGACCAGACTTTCCACCAGCAAAACATTTTTAATGCCGGAATTATAAAGTTTTAGATAAGGTCCGAGACCGCTTAAGTTGACATCAAGAATGACTGACTCACCCTCACCGTTTTCTCCGGCATCCGGGCGTTTTAACAGAATAGCATACGGACAGTCGCGGTACGCCCTGCCGCTGATGAAATCATACTCGCTGTCGGTCAGGTTCCATTTGGCATAAGATTCCGGCGTCGCCTGCGTATTACGGAAGAAAATCATCGTCTTGCACTGGCCGCGGACGGCATCTCCGACGCCCAGTTCATCAACGATGTTCGGCTGTTGGAACGCACAAAGATACGCCTGGCGTTTTTTACGCCCTTCTTGAAGCCCTTTAATGAAATTATCACGAAACATTTCGTGTTTTAACATCGGCGCCGTTTCATCAATCATAATCAGAGCCGGAGCTCCGGTTTCGGTACTTTCGGACTGAATACGATGCATAATGTAACTGATGGATGCGGCTGCCAGCGTATCATCATCAAAAATTTCCGTAAAATCAAATGCGACAAAGCGGTTGGAGCTTAAATCAAGGCTGTCATGTTCGGCATTAAAAATGTTGCCGTACTGGTCAGGATTTATCCAGCGGTATAATTCGCGCCGCATCGTACCGGTCGGGGAGAAACAGCTCTTATACAGGTTTTTCAAAACCCTTTCTTCAGGACGAAGATAGTCAAACGCCGTTGTTACGGCACGAGCCGCTTCCCGTTCGGACAATGCGTCGTTCGCCATTGTTATCGCCTTAAGCCAGTTGCGGAGAAAAGCGCGGTTACTCATCGTATCACGGGAATCAAACGGATTAAGCGATACGTTCTTGCGTTCACCG
>ERZ779654.1245-NODE-1245-length-12526-cov-2.994227_pt1 | contig 12526 bp, 10 predicted proteins | sample MGYA00511075_ERZ779654 | MGnify/ENA primary metagenome ERZ779654 (study PRJEB29588, sample SAMEA2155636) | human gut metagenome | biome: human gut; feature: human-associated habitat; material: faeces | place: Denmark | collected 2008/2010 ...
CGCCATGAGGCGCAGTTCAGCGATTGCGTCTTCATGCAGCGCAATATGGAGAAGCACGGGAAGCTGGACAAGGAACATGCTTTCCGCCTGATCGAAAAGACGTGGGGGAAAGACCGGTTGAATAAAGATTGTTATAAGAAAGGAGCCAAATATGAAGGTCAGTGATTTAGTGAAAGAATTGAACTTAACCGTTTTTTGCGGAGAGGCAGGACTGGACGCGGAGATTTCCGGCGGCTACACCAGCGACTTGTTGAGTGACGTAATGGGACATATAGACGAAGGAATGTTGTGGGTCACGATGCAGACACACCAGAACATCGTGGCGGTCGCCACCCTGAAAGATGCGGCTGCCGTCCTGATCGTGAACGGGGCTTCGCCGGACGAGGAGACGCTTGAGAAAGGAAAAGAGGAAGACGTGCCTTTGCTCGGAACGCCGCTTTCCGCATTCGAAGTAACGGGAAAAATATACAGCCTGTTGCAAAAGGCATGAAGGAGTTCCGGGTAGATTTGCACCTGCACACCTGTCTTTCGCCTTGCGGAAGCCTGGAGATGAGCCCGCAGCGGATTGTGGAAACGGCCCTCGAACGGGGGTTGGATGCCATTGCTGTGACGGATCATAACAGCACGCTGCAATGTCCCGAAATCCAGGCTTTAGGGGAGGAGCGGGGACTCATGGTCTTTGCCGGTGCGGAGGTGACGACACGCGAAGAGGCGCACTGTGTGGCACTTTTTGCAGATGACCGGGCCCGTGCCGCTTTCCAGATGTGTCTGGATGACCATCTGCCGCCTGTCCCGAACGATCCTGAACGTTTCGGCGACCAGGTCTGGGTGAACGCCCGGAACGAGATCGTGGGGGAAGCCCCTTATCTGCTTATCTCGGCCCTCGACCGGAGTGTGGAACAGATTGCCGCAGTGGTGCATCGTCTGGGCGGGTTGTTCATTGCGGCCCATGTCGAACGTCCTTCGTTCAGCCTGATCAGTCAGTTGGGGTTTATAGATCCTTCGTTGCCGCTGGATGCGATCGAGTTCAAGGATGCTGCCCGCTATGAAAGGCTGTTGGCGGCACATGCTTATTTGAAGCATTACACGGTCTACAGCGCCTCTGATGCGCATGATCCCGGACAGATCGGCACGAAATATTCCCTGTTAAGAGCCGACCTGCTTGATTTTGAACATTTAGCAATGGCTTTCCGGAAGGAAAACGGTCATACGATTGTAACAGCATGAATAATCTATCTTTCCATATCACCGATATCACCGCAAACAGTATCCGGGCAAATGCTTCGGAGATAGGGCTGTCCGTAGAAGAGCAGGATGCCCGCATCGTCATCCGCATCACGGACAACGGCTCAGGGATGGATGCGGAAACCGCCCGGCGTGTCACGAACCCGTTCTACACCACCCGCACGACTCGCAAAGTCGGACTCGGCCTTCCCTTCCTGATCCAGAATGCGGAGCAAACCGGCGGCAGTGTCACTCTGACATCCGAGCCGGGAAAGGGAACGGATGTGAGGGCTGTCTTTCATTCGGATCATATCGATTGCCCGCCTTGGGGAGATCTTCCGGGTACAGTCGCCTTGTTGATCACCGGCAATCCGAAAATAAACGTTTGCTTTGAATACCGTTCGGGAGAAACCGGATATTCAATCAGCACGAATGAAATAAAAGAGATTCTGGATGGCGTCCCACTGAGCCATCCGAAGGTGATGTTGCTTATTAAGGAGATGATAAAAGAAAATATCCGGTCTTGAAAATAAGATGGTCCGATTGGTTCCAAGCAATAGGGTACCATTGGTTATAAGCAATACGCACCTCTTTATTTCTTTCCTGTTTTATGAAGATAATAGTTGTAACGCTCCATCACCTCGCGCACATAATTGAAGGTTTCCGAACCACGCAGGTAGCCGTGTTTGCAGACCGGATCATTATAGTACTCCGGATCATTCTTCATCCGGATATATTCGGCCACATTATCATCCCAGACGTATGGGTCTTTGCCGTATTTCTCTGCCAGTCGTTGGGCATCATAGATATGCCCGATCCCGGCATTGTAAGCCGCTAAGGTGAACTTGATCTTTTCGACCGGGTCCGTTATTTTCCCAAATCCCTGACGGAAACGGCGCAGGCAATCCACACCCGTACGGATTCCCGTGTCCGGATTTTTCAGTTCGTGAGGCGTTACCCCTAAAGCCTTTGCCGTGTTCGGCATGATTCCCATCAGCCCTTCTGCGCCGGCCCATGAGACGACGTTCGGATTGAAACGGGATTCCTGGTAGCCGATAGAAGCAAGTAGCTGCCAGTCCCAGCCGATGTTTTTGGCATGTTTGCGGAACAGCTCGTCGTAGGGCGATACGTGTCCGTTTTTGACTTCCGGCAGTTCGGTCGTGACGGGTTGTTTGCTCAGTTCGAAATAGCGTTTCGTCAAAGCCTTGTAGACATGCGTTCCCGCCTTGTCGGATGCCCACGCGTCGATGGCCTTAGCCAGTTCGGGGCTGCTTTTGCGTACGACCCATGAGGAGCGTTGCATAAAACTGATCTTCAGCGAAACGTTCAGGTTCCAGAAATAAGTTTTGTTCAGGCGGGCTATATTCTCGTCGCTTACGGTGTAAGGGATTTCTCCTTGCGAAACCATGCCGATCAGATCCTCCGTTGTCACTGTGTCGGCATCCGCTTCATGAATCCGGATACCGCCTCCTAATTCGACATCGAGGTTTTTCAGCCGTTCGAAGTATCTGGTTCCCGGCTTTACATAGACATCTTTTCCGAGCAGCTCCGTCACGTCGGTGATCACCTTGTCGCCTTTGTTGGCACGTTGGATCAGCACCTGGCAATCTTGCTCTTCCCGTCCGCAATAGATGAGTTTCTCTTTCGTGCGGTTGCTGATCTGGATCGGGTAGGCGACGACATCGGCTTCTCCCGCTTCCAACATTTCGATCAGTTTGGCAGGACTTTCGGCAACTTTAATATTCAGTTTAAGACCTTCCGAACGGGCGAAATCCTTGATCAGTTCGTATTCGTAGCCCATCGGCTGCATCTTATACTGAAAATAGGAAGTCGAGCTATATAGCGTGACGGCTGTTATTTCGCCTTGCGCTTTCAGTTGAGGCAGGTCGATTGTCACATCATCATCCTCCTGTCCTTGTTCCTGTCTCGCACGATTACAACCGGACAACAACAAAGCAAGTGAAAACAGGAGGATGATCTTGTTCATTATTTTCTTAAGCTTTTAATTCTTAACTTTTAATTTCTCCAGGAGGACGACATTTTCTACATGATGCGTATGTGGGAACATATCTACCGGCTGTACCTTTTTAACGGCATATTTCACCGAAAGCAGGCTCAGGTCGCGTGCCTGTGTCGCGGGGTTACAGCTCACGTAAACGATACGTTCCGGTTCCGCAAAAAGAATCGTGTTGATCACATCGTCATGCATACCGGCACGGGGCGGGTCTGTGATAATAACATCCGGACGGCCGTGTTGGTTGATGAAATCCTGTGTCAGGATATCCTTCATGTCGCCGGCGTAGAACAATGTATTCTCGATCTTATTCAACGAGGAGTTCACTTTGGCATCTTCGATCGCTTCGGGCACATATTCGATACCGATCACTTTCTTTGCCTGGCGGGAGACGAAGTTGGCGATCGTGCCGGTTCCGGTGTACAAGTCATAAACCATCTCGTTTCCGGTCAGTCCGGCAAACTCGCGGGCAACTTTATAGAGTTCGTAAGCCTGTTCACTGTTGGTTTGGTAGAACGATTTCGGCCCTACTTTGAACTGAAGTCCTTCCATCTCCTCGATGATATGGTCTTTTCCGCGAAACACAAGAACGTCCTGGTCGGTAATCGTATCATTGCATTTTTCGTTGATGACGTACATCAGTGAAGTAATCTCCGGGAACTGCTCGGCGACATAGGAGAGAAGCGCTTCGCGGCGTTCCATATCTTCATAGAAAAATACCAACACTACCATCAGATCACCCGTTGAAGCCGTACGGATCATCAACGTACGCACAAATCCTTCCTGATTGCGAAGGTCGAAGAACGGATAGCCTTTGTGTGTCAGGCAGTATTCTTTGACTGCCTGACGGATGCGGTTTGATATGTCGTTCTGCAACCAGCATTTGTGAATGTCGAGCACCTTGTCGAACATTCCCGGAATATGGAAACCGACCGCATCCATACAATCAAACTTGGCTCCGGTTTTCACCTCCTCTTCCGTCAGCCATTTCTTGTTGGAGAATGTAAATTCAAGTTTATTGCGATAGAAAGTCGTATGTTTGGAACCCTTGATCGGGAGTATTTCTTCCATTTCGATCTTACCGATTCGGGTCAGGTTGTCGATCACCTGCTTGTGTTTGTAGCGAATCTGTTCCTCATAGGGCAGATGTTGCCATTTACAGCCACCGCATACGCCGAAATGTTCACAGAACGGCTCTGCACGCTGGGGCGAATATTCATGGAAAAGTACAGCTTTCCCTTCCGCATAACTATGTTTCTTGCGTGTCAATTGTATGTCTATGACATCTCCGGGAGCAACAAAAGGTACGAATACGACCATGTCATTTACGCGTGCGATAGCCTTTCCTTCTGCGGCTACATCTGTTATTGTTACCTTTTCTAATAAAGGCAACTGCTTCTTATTTCTTGCCAAGATGATTATTTTTTAATTTATGTCGCAAAGATAGGGATAAAAATATATCGTAAAATACTTCTGTGTAAAAGATTTTGACTATTCGCATGGCCGTCCGGCCTTTTCCCGGCTGTCGAAAATACCTGTCATATGCCCAACCGACAAGGCTCTCGATATGTGGTATCAGCGTTTTGCCGGTTTCCGTAAGTTGGTATTCGACACGGGGCGGAACTTCAGCATAGACTGTTCTTGAAACAAGTCCGTCGGCTTCCAGTGTGCGGAGCGTGACGGTCAGCATACGTTGGGAGATGTCGGAAATTGTTTTTTGAATTTGTGCCGGAGCGATGTTGTTTGAATATGAGAAAGATTCAAAAGTCATAACGAGTTGATACAATATATGTATCAACTCGTTATGACTTTGATCAGCTAATTACGACCTCTTATTTATGTCGGGGTACCAGGATTCGAACCTGGGACCCCCTGCTCCCAAAGCAGGTGCGCTAACCGGACTGCGCTACACCCCGTTTTGCAATTTCTTTTATTTTTGATTGCGATGCAAAGGTAGGTATTTTTTTTTAACTACCAAATATTTCATTGTTTTTTTTATTTACGTACATTCGCATCAGTTTAGGAGATCATTACAACATGTATACCCCCTTTATCAACTTTTAGAATGAACATATTGCAAACCAATCTGTTATATATCAAATGATAAAACAAAATTTAAATAATAAAAAATATGACAATTGCTTATATACGTACATATTCAAATAAACAACAAACAGAGAGCCAGAAAAACGCAATCGAACAATTTGCAAAAGCAAAAAAAATTGAGATTGACAAATGGTTGAAAGATGCTAAAAATTCTTCCAAAGAGAAAAACCGACTCGAAGACGTAATAAAAAATTTACAAGAAGGCGATATTCTTATCGTCGCCAATGTCACTCGACTCAGCAGGAAACTAATGGAGATAATGCATTTGATTTTGTTGTGTATTGAAAAGAAAGTGGCACTTTACTGTATCAAGGAAGGTTATTCATTTGAAGATAACGTGAACAGCAAGACGTTGGTATTTACATTTGGGCTTGTTTCTGAGATTGAAAGCAAACTTATTTCTGCCCGTACGAAAGAAGCATTGACAGCCAGTAAAAACAAAGGAACAAAATTAGGACGTCCTTTGGGAAGCCCCAAAACCGAATTTCTCCTTTCCCAGAAAAGCCAGATCGAAAGAGAATTGAAAGAAGAAAATGCAACATATGCCGAATTAGCCGATTATTATAAGGTTTCTTTAAGCGGTTTCAAGCGCTTCATTCGGGAAAATATACCGAACTTACCTTCAAGAAGGAAAAAGAAAAACGATACCGAATAAATATAAAAAGCGGGATTTTCAGATATACTTAAAGATAATTACGATTATGTTTAATAAGATTGTTGAATTTCTTTTTTGCGCAGACATAATAAAAACCCCGAAAGTTTTTTGTCTAACTTTCGGGGTTCATTATATGACATATTTTCTTTTATCAAATAAATCTTATCCGATCTATTATTTATTCATTTCTGCTTCAATAGCTTCTAATTCCGGCCCCATGTTCAGATTGTAATAGATACCTCTCAAAGCGATCATGTTGTCCATTTTTTCAGGTTCAGCTTCATGAGCTTTTTTATAATAAGGAAGAGCTTTTTTGAACAAATCTTTTGCCATGCCTAATTCCTCCTGGTATTTCTTACTATCATTAATCATATTGGCTTCGCTTAATTTGTTCACTCCTTGATTGTAATAGATACGACCAATGTTAGAAAGCGCATCTGTCAAATTCGGATCTTTTTCTAAAGCAATCTGGAAATTCTTTTCAGCATTGGCATAATCTTTTAATCCGGTTTCATAAACACGTCCCATTACATTGTAAAGGTTTGCATCATTTGGATTTTTCTGGATTGCAACATTCAACATTTCCAACGCTTTTTCATTTCTATTGGAATAGATGTATGTATTGATCAAGTTATTCAAAAAGAATGCCGAATCTGGAAAAACCTGCATGCCTTCTTCGAATGTTTTTTCCAACATAACAGAATCCTGAGCAGTTCTTGCCTCTCCGTATTCGTAGCAAAGATACTGATAAACATCATATTGACGATAAGGAGTATTTTTAGCACGTTCCAAAGCGGCAATAGCCAATCTGGAATCTTTAGCTAAAGAAGCTGCTGCTGCTGCATAGAATTGAACTGTCATGAATGTAGAGTCTTTTTCCGCAGTCTGAGTCCCTGCGAACATTGGCAGTTCGGATATTTCCACATACTGGTTGAAGAAATCGTATGCTTTTTTATACTCTTGTTTATCGAAATAATATGCACCACCATTGAACAGATATACATGGTTTGCGCTCAAGATACTTTTGATATCTTTTGTGTATTTAGGTTTCACTTTACCTTTTTCATTAGGCAACTGATCCAGTTCGTAGGCTTTCTGGAAATAAGGTAAAATACCATACAAAGCTTCGTACATAACCGGCTCGTTGGGTTGCTGTCCCAGAATTTGTTTAGCTCTTTCAGCATTGAACTGCTGATCTTCGATAAAACCTGCTACATACCAAGTTTTAGCATCGTCTTTAGTTTCCGGATTTTCCAACGCTCCTTTGATCAAGGTTCTGGCTTCTCCGAAATCTGCGTTACTTCCTTTCGCAATACTCTGTGCCTCGTTCACAACTTTTTTCTGTGCGAAAGAGGCAGATGCTGCAACACATAGTGCAACTGTCAATAATACTCGTTTCATTTGTGATAGTGATTTGAGATTAATATTTCTATTTGTTTAAATTATTCCTCAGTTGTTCCTTCTGTATCGTCCGCATTTTCATTGCTTTCGACATCATCAGAAACATCTTCGAAATCGGTATTCTCTATTGGATGTTCATGAATTGCCGCATCTTCTAAAGCTTCACGCTGTGCTTTTTCTTCAGCGATCTCTTCTTCGGTCTGTGACAGCACTTTGCATACAGAGGCGATTTCGTCATTACGTTTTCCTAAATTAATCAGGCGTACCCCTTGTGTTGCACGTCCGATGACATTCAGATCGGATACCTTCATACGGATTGTGATACCGGATTTATTAATGATCATAATATCGTTTTCCTCCGTAACATTCTTGATGGCAACCAGTTTACCGGTCTTTTCCGTAATGTTGATGGTTTTGACACCCTTACCTCCGCGATTCGTAATACGATAATCTTCGATATTAGAACGTTTGCCGTAACCTTGTTCGGACACAACCAGTACAGTTTCTTTTTCTTTGTCCTTAATGCAAACCATTCCTACAACTTCGTCGTTAGAATCGTCATCAAGTGTCATACCTCTTACACCGGATGCTGTACGGCCCATAACGCGCACTGCATTTTCATGGAAACGGATAGCACGTCCGTTACGGTTTGCAATCAGAACTTCATTATTGCCATTTGTCATACAAACTTCGATCAGACCGTCGTCTTCACGTAATGTGATGGCATTTACACCATTCTGACGAGGACGAGAATATGCTTCCAGTAATGTCTTCTTGATCACACCTTTCTTTGTACAGAACAACAGATAGTGCGAATTAATAAACTCGGTGTCTGTCGTCAGCTTCTTTACTCGAATGAAAGCGTTGACCTTGTCATCCGGTTCGATGTTCAACAAGTTCTGGATCGCTCTACCCTTTGAGTTCTTCGCTCCTTCCGGAATTTCGAACACTTTCAACCAATAACATTTTCCTTTTGCCGTAAAGATCAGCAAGGTAGCATGCATGGAAGCCGGATAGATATATTCTACAAAATCTTCGTCACGCGTTTCAGAACCTTTGGCCCCTACTCCGCCGCGTCCCTGAGCACGGAATTCACTGAGCGGCGTACGCTTGATGTATCCCATGTGGGAGATGGTAATGATCATCTCATCATCTGCATAGAAGTCTTCAGGATTGAGTTCTTCGGAGGCATAAACGATATCTGTTTTACGTTCATCTCCGTACTTGTCCTTGATTTCCTGCAACTCGTCTTTGATGACTTTCATACAAAGATCGTCATTTTCTAGAATTTCCTTCAAATATGCGATTAATTTTTCGATTTCTTCATACTCTGCACGAAGTTTATCCTGTTCCAGGCCAGTTAACTGGCGAAGTCTCATTTCTACAATGGCACGAGACTGTATATCCGACAGGGAGAAACGTTCCATCAAACGTTCGATAGCTTCAGCAGGGCTTTTAGACGATTTGATGATTGCAATGACTTCATCAATATTATCGGAAGCAATAATCAGACCTTCTAAGATATGGGCACGTTCTTCGGCTTTCTTCAAATCGTATTTCGTACGGCGAATCACGACTTCATGTCTATGGTCGACAAACGCTTTGATCAAATCTTTCAGATTGAGCAGTTTGGGACGCCCATTCACCAACGCGATATTATTGACGCTGAAGGAAGACTGCAATGCCGTCATCTTATATAGCTTGTTGAGCACAACACTCGAATTTGCATCCCTTTTTACATCCACGACGATTCTCATGCCTTGGCGGTCCGACTCGTCATTTACATTCGATATGCCGTCTATGCGCTTTTCATTCACTAAATCGGCAATATACTTGATCAGTTCGGCTTTATTTACACCATAAGGGATTTCCGAAATGATAATCTTCTCATGATTATTTTCCGTCTCGATTTCTGCTTTACCGCGCAAAACAATACGTCCCTTACCTGTTTCAAAGGCGTCTTTTACACCAGCATATCCGTAGATAGTCGCACCTGTCGGGAAATCAGGAGCTTTGATATATTGCATCAAATCAGCTACTTCCATTTCTCCACGAGTATCAATGTAAGCCATACAGCCGTCCAGCACCTCGCTAAGGTTATGTGTTGGCATATTTGTCGCCATACCAACGGCGATACCAGATGCTCCATTTACCAGCAAATTCGGAATACGAGTCGGCAATACGGTCGGTTCTTTCAGCGTATCGTCGAAATTCAGCTGGAAATCAACCGTATCTTTGTCGATATCGCGAAGCATTTCTTCGGCAAGTTTACTTAATCTTGCTTCTGTATAACGCATGGCAGCAGGACTGTCACCGTCCACCGAACCAAAGTTTCCTTGTCCATCCACCAACGTATAGCGCATAGACCATGTCTGTGCCATACGAACCATTGCGAAATAAACAGACGAGTCACCATGTGGATGGTATTTACCTAAAACTTCACCAACAATTCTCGCAGATTTTTTATAAGGTTTGTCGGATGTATTACCCAATTCATTCATTCCAAACAAAATACGACGATGAACCGGTTTAAAACCATCCCTAACATCCGGAAGGGCACGTGAAACAATCACAGACATTGAATAGTCAATGTATGCCGATTTCATTTCCTCCTCGATGTTAATCTTAATAATTCTGTCTTGATCAACCATTTAGTCTTATATTAATTACACTCAATATCTCACCTTTCAAAAAGTGCACTAAGGTAAGGCTTTTCCGTGTATCACGAAAGCTTTTGACTCGAAATTTTAGAATTTACTTGTCAGAAGGCATCCGGTTTCAAACCATCAAAATAAAACTGCCACCCTATGAAAATGGGATTAAGAGTACATGTATTTGGAATTACACTTACGGGTAATATTTTTTAATGTTTCTTTATAACAAGATAAAGCTGTTTTTTGTAATATATGACAAGCCTGCCTTCAATACTTTATTTTCTTTTAAGGAATAATGGCATGGATTTTGTTAGATATATGACGAGAGTTTATTACATTTGCACTATCATAGTACATTATTATAATATGAAAAATAACTATTCAAAGAGATTAATGGACGTTATTGAATATAGCCGTGAAGAAGCAGCTAGGCTTCAGAACAGTTATATTGGACCGGAACACTTAATGCTTGGAATTATCCGCGACGGCGAAGGGAAAGCCGTGCAGGCCCTGCGCGAACTAAATGTCGACGAATGGGATATCAAAAGAAAGATCGAACAGGAAATTAAAAATACAATCGATGCCGAAGATGCTGTCCAGCATGATATCGCTATTAGTAAAACAACCGAGCGCGTACTGCGTATGAGTATGCTTGAATCGCGCTTGTTCAAGAAAAAAGAAACCGGAACGGAACATTTGCTTCTGGCCATTTTGAAAGAAGAGTTTAATGTTGCGGCAAAGGTGCTGAACGAAGCGGGCATAACGTATCGCAGTATATATAATTACCTGATAAGCGGCACAGGTTTGAAGCACATGGATGATTTTATTGGAAAAGAAGATGACGAACATTTTGAAGGAATCAGTGATGGCTACACCGATGATGATGAAGACGATGACGATGATTACTCTTCCCGCCGGGAGTCTCCCCGCTCCTCTTCCGGAACCGGCTCTGCACAACCCAAATCACCGAATGACACGCCTGTACTGGATAACTTCGGTACGGATATGACGCGTGCTGCCGCTGAAAACCGTCTCGATCCGATTGTCGGACGTGAGAAGGAGATCGAACGTTTAGCTCAGATATTGAGCCGCCGCAAGAAAAACAATCCTGTCTTGATCGGTGAGCCAGGTGTCGGCAAATCGGCAATTGTGGAAGGTTTGGCACTGCGTATCATCCAGCGCAAAGTTTCCCGCGTTTTGTTCGACAAACGTGTGATCAGCTTGGATATGGCATCTATCGTGGCTGGAACCAAATATCGCGGTCAGTTTGAAGAACGTATCAAGGCGATTCTGAACGAACTGTCGAAGAACCCGAATATCATCCTGTTTATCGATGAGATCCATACGATCGTCGGAGCCGGGTCAGCTTCAGGTGCAAAGGGTGGCGCCAATATGCTGAAGCCGGCTCTGGCCCGTGGTGAGATACAATGTATCGGTGCTACGACATTAGATGAATACCGTAAAAATATCGAGAAAGATGGAGCTTTGGAACGTCGTTTCCAAAAAGTGATCGTCGATCCGACAACAGCGGAAGAAACTTTGCAGATCCTGCAAAATACCAAGGCCCGCTACGAAGAACATCACAATGTGATCTATACGCCCGAAGCCCTGCAAGCTTGTGTAAAACTGACAGAACGTTATATCAGTGACCGCAACTTCCCGGACAAAGCAATTGATGCGTTGGATGAAGCCGGTTCTCGCGTACATATATCTAACATAACGGTTCCGAAAAGCATTGAAGAACTGGAAGCCAAGATCGAGGCAACCAAAACAGAGAAGCTTGCTGCCGTTAAGTCACAAAACTTTGAATTGGCTGCCAGCTTCCGTGACAAGGAACGTCAGTACCTCTTACAGTTGGAAGCAGCCAAAGCCAAATGGGAGCAAGAATTGCAGGAGCATCGCGAAACGGTGGATGAAGATAAGGTGGCTGAAGTTGTAGCCATGATGTCAGGTGTCCCTGTCCAACGTATCGCAAAAGCTGAAAACCTGAAATTACTCGAAATGGCGGAGAACCTAAAGAAGAAAGTAGTCGGCCAAGATGATGCCGTTCAGAAGATCGTAAAAGCAATTCAGCGCAACCGCGTTGGCTTAAAGGATCCGAACAAGCCGATCGGAACATTCATGTTCTTAGGGCCGACAGGTGTCGGTAAGACTCATCTGGCCAAAAAGTTGGCGGAATATCTGTTTGACTCGGCCGACGCTTTGGTCCGTATCGATATGAGCGAGTATCTCGAAAAGTTTGCGGTGTCCCGCCTGATCGGTGCGCCTCCGGGATATGTAGGTTATGAAGAGGGCGGTCAGTTGACCGAGAAGGTCCGCCGTAAGCCCTACTCTGTTGTCTTGTTGGATGAGATCGAGAAAGCGCATCCGGACGTGTTCAACCTGCTGCTGCAAGTCCTGGACGAAGGTCGTCTGACTGACAGTCTTGGCAGACGGATCGACTTTAAGAATAAAATTCTGATCATGACGTCT
>ERZ779654.1255-NODE-1255-length-12451-cov-1.984027_pt1 | contig 12451 bp, 13 predicted proteins | sample MGYA00511075_ERZ779654 | MGnify/ENA primary metagenome ERZ779654 (study PRJEB29588, sample SAMEA2155636) | human gut metagenome | biome: human gut; feature: human-associated habitat; material: faeces | place: Denmark | collected 2008/2010 ...
TACCGTCGATATTTATTTTGAAGAGGACGATGTGACGGAAACATATAAACTGGTGACAACAGTCAGAAGCAATTCACTGAAAAATCTGATCAGCCGGGAATCACCGCTTGGCGCAGCTATTTTCGGGCATAAAGCCGGAGATCGCTGTGAAGTTCATGTAAATGATAATTATTCCTATTTTGTACAGATTAAGCGTATTGTCAATACTGTGGATGACGGCACAGATGAGCTTCGAAAATTTTAACAACAGGAGACAAAAATAAAATGAAAGTATCGGAAATTTTAAAGAAGAATGAGGTGACCATCTCATGTGAGATTTTCCCGCCAAAACAGGGAGCACAGCTGCAGAATTATAAGGCAATTGCAGCAGAAATCGCAAAATTAAAACCGGCGTATATCAGCTGTACGTATGGTGCGACTGGCGGAACAAGCGATTATACGGTGGAGATCGCAGATGCGATCAATTCATACGGAGTACCGGCGATTGCACATCTGACCTGTGTTTCTTCCACTAGGGAGAAGGTACATACCGTAATCAGCGAACTCAAAGAGCGTGGAATTGAAAATATTCTCGCACTCCGCGGAGATATCCCGACCAATACAGATTTCCCACTTCCGGATCAGTATCACCATGCGATTGAGCTCATCCGTGAGATCAGGGAAGCCGGTGATTTCTGCATCGGTGGTGCATGTTATCCGGAGGGACATCCGGAGGCTTCCAACATGGATGAAGACTTAGCTCATCTGAAAGAGAAAGTGGATGCAGGCTGTGAGTATCTGACCACACAGATGTTTTTCGACAATAATATTTACTACCGCTTTTTATACAAGGCACTTGCAAAGGGGATTGATGTGCCGGTCACAGCAGGAATCATGCCAGTGACCAATGTTGCACAGGTAAAGCGGACAATTTCCCTGACAGGAAACCTCGTTCCAGCCAAATTTTTGAGTATTGTGGATCGTTTTGGGGACAACCCTGCAGCCATGAAGCAGGCAGGAATTGCCTATGCAACCGAGCAGATTATTGATCTGATTGCCAACGGAGTCAACCACATTCACATTTACTCTATGAATAAACCGGATGTTGCTGCGGCAATTATGAACAATCTGTCACAGATTTATGTGAGAGAGCAGGCGTAAAAATGAAGAAAAAGGAAGAACAGCTGATCCGTAAAGTGACCGATATGATACAAAAAACGCGGGAAGGAAAACTGCACTGGGATATTCAGTGTCAGACCACTGAGTACAATGATCCGGCGAAGAAACCAGTGGAAACCGAAGGGGGAGAGACCTGGGTGATTGATGAGTGTTTTGTTTCCTATCACTGTATGGATCAGGAAAAAGAATTTCTATTGGTTTCTTATGAGCAGATCTACACCTGCGGAGAGAAAAAGAAGTCCTGCAATTTGATTTTTCTGCCACCGCTTGGCATCCGCTTCTTCGATGTGGATGTTTTAGCTCCGTATGCAGTGGAGGCGGATCAGATGCTGATCTACGAAGTACATATGCTGTGGCTGACCGTGCTTGAGCAGTATAAAAAAGATCCACAGAGCATGGAATTGGATGTGACAGGGCGCGAGCTGGTACTGCAGCAATAAAAATGAATATACAATGTGTATAATAAGTTGAAAAAACCTCTGGAATTTTTAGACAAAATTTCCAGAGGTTTTTTGGCAGTTTTTCCAACTTTATTTCGTATACATTTTAAAGTATAATGAAAAACGAAAAAACCCGAAAAATCATTCAAAAGGAGGAAAAAATGGGAGAGAGAAGGTTTTCAACAAAGAACCGTTTTGTAAGTTTTTTACTTGCAATTGCGATGGTTCTGACACTTTTGCCGATTGGGGCGGTACAGGCGAAGGCAGAAGAGGCAACTGTAAAATTATATTTTGAGTTGCCAAACGGAACATCAGTAAATGATTGGTGTGTAAATGCATGGGGGAATAGCGTAACAATTAGTGGGGATGAAGAACACAAATTTCGTCCTTCTACGTGGGGAGAGGTTAATGAAAAAAATCCTGAATTTCCTGCGTTATTTCAAGCAGATGACAAAAAATGGGGTTATGTAACAATTTCCGGAACTATAGATGGTTTGCAGTTTGTTAATAAAGAAGGTAAAGAATACAAATGCTGGAATGCTCAAATTGCAAATGAAGGACATAAAGAAGCATATTTTGATCCTTCACTGGAAAAATGGTATACAAGTGCTGAAAAAACAACAGTAATTAAAGCTGCTGAAATTAAAAATACATTTACACTTGCAGGAGATTCCAGATTGACTGGAAATAGCAGCTGGGATGCAAAAGATGAAAGAAATGTATTAGTGCAGGATGGTTCAGATACAAATAAGTTCAGTATAACGTTTCATGATGTTGCAAAAGGTACATATTCGTATAAGATTTTACAAGATCCTGAAACTTGTGGCTGGGATAAACCTTGGGGATATGGAACTGGCAGTGATGGTAACCGCAGTGTGACAATAGAAGCACCTTCAGATGTTACGTTTACCATTGATCTTACAGATACATCAAAAAATGTAGAGGTTAGCCAGAAAAAGTTAAAGAAAATTGTAGTAGACAATGGAAATATTTCCAAAGGCAAAACAAAAGAATTAAGTACATCGGCAGAGTATTATGATGGAACATCTGCTGATGTAAAAACAGTAACCGTTTCCTATCAGTTAAAATCACCAATGGAAGGTGTGACATTGGATGGAAATAAGCTTACTGTTGCAAAGGATGTTAATTCAACAGAAGTGATTGTTATTGCTTCCTATGGCAATTTTACACAGGAACTGTCAATTCCAGTTGTAGAAAAGCAGTATCAGGTAACCATAAATATGTATTCTCAGGATTTGGAAATGAAGCCTGGGGTATCGGACATTTACATTTTTGAGAATGGCGGGGATAACAATACGACCGTTATTTTAGATAAAACGGTAGAAGATGTAGATAATGGTGTAACATGGGTACAGGGAACGGTTACGGTGCCATTCAATTCACTTGGAATTATTGCTAGAGATAAAGCTGGATCTTGGGATGGTGGAAAAGATAAGGATCAATTATATACCATTGATGAGAATACTTCAGGAGTAACCTTATGGTATGTGTATGGAAAAACACCTGTCACAGAAAAACCTACCATTACCAAAGAAGATCCAAGATATTTTTATCTGGAATATGAAAATGATACTTTAACAACCAATCCGGAGTTTTATTCGTGGACTACTGGTTTTGCGGCAGAATTGAAAAAATTTGAATCCGCAGGAGCTGGAAAATGGAAAATTAAGGTTCCGGTAAAATCAAGCTGCACAAAAGTTGATTTCGTTATTGCACTGGATTCTTCTGGTAAGGACTGGGTCAAGGATGGTGGAGATCATTCTATTGCATTTCCAGAGGATCAGAATGTTGTATGTGCGAACATGAAACAGGGCGAAGAACCTGTATTAGGTGCTCCATACAATAAGGGATATGAAGTCCTTCCAAAAGAAAATAAGATTGCATTTTATTATCGGGATGATAACGCCTTAATTGATGATAAGCTTGCAGATATGAAGGTATCTGTAGATATCAATGGTACGGAATATGAAATGACTTATAATGCTGGGAATAAGCGTTTTGAGTATAACTATAACAAACTGGAAAGCGGACGTACATATTATCGTTATAAAGTCGGGGATGAATATATTTTAGACAAATATAACGATAAGCAGGAACAAAAAGGGGGAAACGATTATTCTTATATTGAGTATTATAAGCTGAATGCCACTATTCAGGCAGAGGTAATGAATGCATCATTTAATTATAATGAGAATAATGTCGTAAAATTTACTGTAAATCAGGATGAGAATGATACAAAGAAGATGGAAGTTGCATCTGCAAGCATTGATGTTTCTTCTTTAGGTGGAAGTAGTGCATTAGCAATTGTACCAGATTTACAGGCTGTAACAATTTCAGCTACAACTGATACAACATTAGGAAAAAAGACATTGCCAATTGTTGTAACAGATCAGTATGGAAATGAGTATACAACAAGTGTACAGGTGGAAGTTACTGCACGTAACAAGAAGAATGCAGATGATTTTGACTGGGATGAATCAGTTATTTATTTTATGGTAACGGATCGTTTCTTTGATGGAAATGAATCAAACAATACAGCAAGCGGAGAAAAGACTTACGGAAAGAATAATGCAGGTCTGTATCATGGTGGTGATTTCGCAGGAATTACACAAAAGTTAGACTATTTAGAGAATTTGGGAATTAATACAATCTGGATTACTCCTATTGTAGAAAATATTCCGGGAGTTACGGTAACTGACACGGGAAAAGAAGATGTTCCGTACAATGCTGCATACCATGGATATTGGGCAAGCGATTTTACAAAACTGAACCCAACGCTTGGAACAAAAGAAGAATTCCAGACATTGATCGATCAGGCACATAACCGCGGTATTCGTATTATGGTAGATATTGTGGTTAACCATGCCGGATATGATACGGACTTTGGTGATATGATCCGAAGCGGAGAAGATATTGTATCTGGAAGTGATCAGAAAGACTCATTAAGCAATTTACCGGATTTCAGAACAGAAGACCCAGCAGTCAGTGCACAGCTTGTAAAGTGGCAGACCCAGTGGGTAAAGGATTTTGGCATCGACTATTTCCGTGTTGATACAGTTAAACATGTGGAAAACGATACATGGGCAGAGTTAAAGAATGCTTTGACCAAAACTGATCCGAATTTTAAGATGATTGGAGAGTATGCAGGAGGAGGTTATGCTTCTAACGGTAATACATTAGGAACCGGCGAAATGGATTCTGATCTGGATTTCGATTTTAATGATCAGGCAGCTAATTTTGTAAAAGGAAATATTTCTTCTATAGAAAATTTCCTGGCATCCAGAAACAGTGCGTTAAATAATACTTACATGACAGGACAGTTTCTTGGAAGTCATGATGAAGATGGATTTAAGCAGAAACTTTTGGATGGTGGAATGAAAGAAGATGCAGCAACTGCAGCATCCATGGTCGCAGCAAGCCTGCAGATTACGGCAAAAGGACAGCCAGTTATTTATTATGGGGAAGAGATTGGCCTGACAGGATTAAATAATTATCCATATCAGACAAATCGTTATGACTTTGACTGGTCAATGGTAAACAATGACAATAAGACCTATCAGCATTATAAGAAGATGCTTTCCATCCGTAATGCATACACAGATGTATTTGCAAGAGGTGACAGAAAAACGATCGTGGCATCCGATGAAAAAGGCTATGATATTGTATCCAGAAGTTATCAAGGAACTAAATTATATGTTGGTTTAAATATCAAGGGTGCTGCACAAACTGTAGAAGTTCCGGTAAGCGAAAGCAATGGAACAGTTCTGGAGGATCTGTATTCCAAAACATCTTATACCGTAAACAACGGTAAGGTGGAAGTGACGATTCCGGCAGCCGCAGATGGCGGAACAGTTGTGTTAAAGAAGATCGTAGTCTCCGGTGGAAGTTCTTCTAGTGGCAGCAGTTCCTCTGGTACCACAGTAACAGATAAAAAGGATGATACAAAGACCGATACAAAGAAAGATACGACAACAGAGTCTGCAGTTCCATCCGAAAAACTTCCGGCAGGAACGAAAGCAACCGTAACCGTTACCAAGAGTGGGGATGGAAAGGTTACAGCAGAGGCAGCAGTAGAAGCAGCCGGAAAGACTACCAAAACCGGTGTGAAGGCAACCGTAAATGCGGATGTAATTAAAGCTGTGACAGAGGCAGCCGGAACGAAAGATGTGATCATCACACAGGAAGTGAAGAAAGCGGACGGAACAACCGCATACACCTTACAGGTAAATGCAGCAGATGTCAAAGCAGGTGCAAAACTTGCCGTAATGAAGAAAGATGAAAAGACCGGGGAATTGGTTCTTGTAAACCGGAAAGCTTACAAGGTCGCAAAGGATGGCTCTGTCTCACTGACATTTAAGGGCGAGGGAACTTATGTCGTAAAGACACAGGCTGAGGTAAAGGCTGAGGCAAAGCAGATCGCAAAAACTGTTAAGCCGGCAAAGACCACAGTAAAGGTTGCTGCAAAAAAGACAACTGTATTCAAATGGAACAAGAAGCTGAATATGGAAAATGTGGCAAAAATTACCTATAAGTCTTCCAAGAAGTCTGTGGTTTCCGTAAATAAAAATGGAAAGATTACCGGAAAGAAGAAAGGAACCGGAAAAGTGACCGCAGAGGTTACATTAAAAGACGGAACCAAGAAAACAGTAAAGATGAAGGTAAAGGTGAAATAAGCCAGAAACTTAAAACAATCGTTTTATACTCATTTTCTGCCATAGGGCTTACAGGGGGAAACCTCTGTAAGCCCTGATTTTATTAGACAACCGGGGGCTGCTGTGTTATACTCATTATGCTTTAGGAGGATGTAAAATGAAAAAAACATATGCAGTTATTACAGGGGCAAGTTCCGGAATTGGTATGGCATTTGCAAGACAGCTCGCGGCAGAAGGATACCGTCTGGTACTGGTTGCGCGACGGGAAAACCGGCTGCAGGCACTGGCGGAAGAATTGAAAAAAAGTGGGACGGAAAGCATGGTTATCACGGCAGATTTGTCCGAAAAAGAAGCGTGTTACCGTCTGATGCAGCAGTTGGAGCCGGTTCCGGTCGGAATATTGATCAACAATGCCGGTTTTGGGGATTGCGGCAGTTTTCTCGAGACAGATGCAGAGAAGGAAATGCAGATGATTGATGTGAATGTCAAGGCCATGCATCTTTTGATGAAACTGATGCTTCGCCGCATGGAAAAACAGGAGGGGGGTTACATTTTAAATGTCGCTTCTTCGGCAGGACTGTTTCCGGCAGGTCCTTATATGGCTGCCTATTATGCAACCAAAGCCTATATGGCGAGTCTGACGCGTGCAGTGGCACTCGAACTGAAACAGAGAGGCAGCCGCGTGTATGTGGGGGCATTATGTCCCGGACCGGTGAATACAGAATTTAATGATGTAGCAAATGTTGAGTTTGCACTGGCCGGAATTACACCGGAGTATTGCGCCGGATATGCGTTAAAACAGATGAAAAGACGCAAAGTGCTCATTGTTCCAACAGCTGAAATCAAGGCAGCAACGATATGCGGAAGATTTATTCCGCAAAATCTGCTGATCGCAATTACTGCACATCAGCAGAAGAAAAAGCTGAAAGCAGAGGACATATAAAATGGAAGAAATTAAAATAGGCTCTCATGTGGGAATGGCAGGAAAAGAGATGTTTCTGGCATCCGTGAAGGAAGCGGAGCGTTATGGGGCAAATGTGCTGATGCTCTACACAGGGGCACCGCAGAATACCCGGAGAAAAGAAATCAAAGACTTAAATATTGAGGCGGGCTGGGAGTATGCCACAAAGGCTGGAATCCGGGAAATCGTGGTTCATGCACCGTATATCATCAATCTTGCCAATACGGTAAAGCCGGAGACATTTGAGCTTGCTGTGGAATTTTTGGAAAAAGAGATCCGGCGCACAGCTGCCATGCGCAGTAAAATTCTGGTACTGCATCCGGGATCTGCATTAGACGCGGGGGCGGAGGCAGGAATTGCACAGACTGTCCGGGGACTGAATATGGTGCTTGATGCCAACGGGGATGATGTGTTTATTGCGTTGGAAACGATGGCAGGAAAAGGCAGCGAGATTGGAAGAACGTTTGAAGAGATCAGGGCAATCTATGACGGAGTGCACAAAAAGGAACGGTTAAGAGTCTGTTTTGACACCTGTCATGTGAATGATGCCGGCTATGATCTGGTGCATGATTATGATGGCGTGTTCGAGACTTTTGATAAGGTGATCGGGCTGGATCAGATTGCGGTTTTTCATATCAATGACAGTTTAAATCCCCTGGGAGCACATAAAGACCGTCATGCAAACATTGGAAAGGGAACCATTGGATTTGAACCATTGTACCGTCTGGTTCACGATCCGCGCTTTGTGGAAATCCCGAAGATTTTAGAGACACCGTGGATTTGTGCCGAGGGAGAGACCAAAAAGACGATTCCGCCATACAAAGAAGAGATTGCACAGCTTCTTGCAAAATAATAAAGAGGAGAAGGATTATGAATGTTAAACAACAGGGAATTTCCGGCTATTGGTTAAAGGTGATCGCCGTGGTTTCCATGCTGATTGATCACACGTCAGCCGTTATTTTAGAACAGATTCCGGGACTGGAAGCCCCCGCATTTTTCATGCGCATTATTGGAAGAGCTGCATTTCCGATTTACTGTTTTCTTCTGGTAGAGGGATTTTACCATACACGCAGCAGGGCAAAATATGCGGGAAGGCTTTTTTTGTTTGCACTGATTTCCGAGGTTCCGTTTGACCTGGCATTCAGCAGGAGAATGTGGGATTTTTCCAGCAACAATGTCTTTTTTACTTTGCTGTTCGGACTTTTGGTGATCTGGGGTGTTGAAGGGATAAAACAGAAGTTTGTGGCGGATGTTTACGGGGAAAAAGCAGCAGCCATCCGTGTGATTCTTATCATTGTGACAGTTGCAGCCGGGGGATTTCTGGCACTTCTTTTCCGTACAGATTACGATTTGTCGGGAATTGTGACAATTTTTGCAATTTACATGTTTTATCCGAAGAAAGTGAAGGGAATGGGGATCGGTGTTCTTGTTTTAACCCTGCTGGCAAGTATCATTGAAGCGGCAGCATTTTTAGATATGATACCGATTTATTTTTACAATGGAACCAGGGGAAAACAGATGAAATATTTCTTTTATATATTCTATCCGGCACACCTGTTTCTTCTTGCCATGATCGCACGGGCGATGGGACTTTGGGCTTAATATTTTAAGAAGATGTTACGATTCTTATGAAATTCTTATCTTTTTCAGATACAGCTTGCGTTCCTGAAAAAGCGGGAGTACAATGCAGACGAAATGAAAGACAGATAGGAATGGAGGTCTTGGATGATGAGACAAAAATCTTGGAATCAGTTTAAAAAAACAATGGCTGCCTCGACACTGGCAGGAGCGATCACTTTTACAGGGTGTGCGGTGATGCCTTCGGTTACAGCTTTTGCAGATACAATGGAACAGACCGGTCAGGTATCGTATGATAATGAGGTGATGCCGATCCACACGGACGTGAAGACGGAGGCAAAACCGTTGATGAAGGGTACGTCATGTACGGTTTCGGATGGAAAGAACCTGTATTATGCGTTTGAAATGATGGGTGTGCGTATGGGAATTATGAAATACAACACCAAAACAGGCAAAAAGAGTGAGGTATATTCCTACAAAATAGGGAAAAACAAAAAGGGAAGCAATGGTTTTTCCCAATTATCTGTGGATAAGAAATATATTTATGCAACCTGGGACCGTTACTATGGAACCGATGCAACAAAAGAATATATTTACCGGATCGCAAAAGACGGGAAATCCGCAAAGAAACTTGCGCTCGGACGTGATCCACAGCTTGTAGATGGACGGATTTATTATCTGGCACTGAAAAGTAAAAGTGAAGATGGCATGAATTATTCGGAAGATACCGGAACCGTTATGAGTATGAAGACGGACGGAACGGATAAAAAGAAAGTTGCACAGATTGTAAACAGCGGAGATGCTTATCGGTATTCCCTGTTTCAGAGTGAGGGAAAGATATGCCATACTTGTTTGTGAAGAGTTCAGCTGCCTTGAATTTCACATGAACAGGGACACGATCAGCTGGATTCTAAAAAAGAATACAGGAGGTCGCTATGGAGAAATTGGAAAAACGGATTCATGATGACAGCAATGGTCTGGACTATGTTCTGGTCGGAGACTACTACATACCAGACTTGAAGCTGCCGGAAGAAAACCGTCCCATTGGGCGATGGGGACAGATGCACAGGGATTATCTGAAACAGTACCGCCCAGCCCTATACAATGAACTGCTTTTGGCGGGCAGGCTCTGGACATATCTGGCAGACCTGAATGAACAGGCACAAAAACGGTTAGACACCATCATGGAACAGATGAAAGCTGCCGAAGGTATCACTGAGGAATTGAAAGCCCATGAACAGATAGCATGGGTCAGAGCTGTCAATAACATTCGTAACCGGGTAGAGGAAATTATCCTCTCGGAATTGGTGTACGGAAAGGAGCCGCTATGAGATACCGCATTGAACGAATAGAAGGTCAACATTGTCATTTTGTTAATGGGCGGAAAGAACTTCTTGCCTATTTGAAACACACACAGGCGGGAACCATCACAGACATCCGCAAGATTTATCAGAGCGGCGTTACCGATTCTGTCATGGAACTGTATCTGCCGTATATGAAAAAATAGAATGTTTGTTATACCAAAACAGAGTATTTTTTGAACCACTCACTGAATTTTCCAGCGGGTGGTTCTTTTATTACCGCTTTTTCTTCTTGGGAACAAAGTAAGGCTGCGGCTTCGCCTTTCCCCTCTTGCTGTTGGGATTTTTCAACAGCTTTGACAGGCTCAGTATCCGTAGGAACGCAGAGAAGTCCTCGGAGGAGATTTTTTCAAACGGTATCATCATCTGGTCGCAGAACTCATGAATCATCCGTTCTTCATTACTCCCCAGCTGCATCGTGCGTTGGAACTTTTCCTGCACTTGCGTAAGCGTTGGCTGCGGATCGGCGGTTGTCGGGTCGGTGACATGGGCTTTGCGTATATCACGGACAATGCTGTCTAAATCATCATGTATCGTATGATGGAAGAAGTCACTTTCCTGAACCTGCCCTACTTCCAGTGTACGGACATAAAGGTCATCTTCTCCCGGAGCATGGCTGTTTAGGATTTCCTGCCGGGCAGCTTCCAGTACCATGTTCATCTGCTCGACACGCATATCCGCAATTCGGTCAACAAAAATTTCTATATCTGCCATCAGCCGCCGGAAGTTTGGGTGTGTGGCAATCTCGCACAAAAGCCGGTTGTTGATGGTGCCGCTGCTTAAAAGTTCTACCATATCATCGCTCAGATGCAGAGCCTGTAGCTCTGTGTTTGGGTGATTTTTATTTTCCGTCAGCCCCATCAGGTAGTCGACACGCCGTAAAATTTTGCCAGTGTTGCAATGGCAAAGGGGCTGATGTCCTTATAATCATCGTTTTCATATTTCCCCAGAGCCGATTTGGATAATCCCGTCTGCTCTGCCAGTTTTTCCAGTGTCAGGTCTTTATTTACTACCCGAAGGTCTTTTAACCGTTCTTGAATGGAAAGTTTTACGTGCATCGAAATGCCCCCTTTTTATCAGGAAAATCCTGTTGCTATTTACCATTATAGCACGTTTCCATAAGCGTGGAAATATGGCGTTTTTGTGGATTTTTCCATCGTTTTGGATATACGGGAGAAGCCCTGTTTTTTCGGTAGAATGATTCTTGTCAACAGAACCTTGAAAATCGAATGACCGGCTGCATGATGTATGACCTTTGGGGAAGTGACGCCATGACAGGAGCGCACCAAAAAGGACAATACGCCGGTGGGGAGCGTACCCGCTTGCAGGAGCAGATTGCAGATAGGAAACGGCAAAGAAGATTGTAACTTATGCGGGGTTTGCCCCGCTGTAAATAGAAGCTGCGTAAGCGGCTTCTCCATGAAATGACAGGAGGTTGATTTTTATGAAGTTAAGTATGAAGGAAAAGAAAGTGCTGTATGCGTTTGGCTGTCCCAACTATCAAAACACAGTCACAAGGATGAAATGGCTCACGGCGCTTACCGTTGATCCGGAAGCAAAGCGCCGGATGCTGGAACTTGCCCGGAAGCTGGAAATGGAAACCGATGAAAGCTGGTACAACTGCTTTTATCATCATCTGCGGGCTGAGATGGATGAGTATTACCGGGCAAAACGCTGTCTGCGTGTAGTCAGGAAAAGCACCGATTATGAGGAGGATTTTTATGATTATGAGGAGGATTTTTATGAGGAAGCCGTCTAAATATGAAAAAGAAACCATTATCAACTTCAACGAAGCGGAGGACACCGCCAATATTTATACGTTCAACGCTGACTTGAAGCGTCGTCTGGCTGAGTTCAGCCGGAAATACCCTTTGCTGGTTGGAACACGGTGCCGCTGAGGGGAGCGTGACTTACGTGATGGACAAATCCCGCTTATCTATCCGGCTGGTGCCGCCGTATAGTGAGGAGCGCAGAGCCGCCGCCAGAGAATACGCTAAACAACACGGCTTTCAGGTTCTGCGGACAGAGAAGGAAAGTGCCTGATATGGGTGCGTTTTACGGTAAAACAACGGGTCTGCACCCAGCATTTTTATCGTGAAGATGCTAAGGGGTACTCTGTACCGTCTCCTATGTAAAACCGGCACATGAAGCGTTACAGAGCCGGAAGAGCTGACAAAAGCCTCCGCAGAGGGGGAGGTCAGCTTTTCCGGGCTGGGTACAGGGGTGCAGCACCCTGTTGGGGTCAAGGGGCAACGCCCATTGGCTGGGGTGAGGGACGGC
>ERZ779654.1256-NODE-1256-length-12448-cov-1.907690_pt1 | contig 12448 bp, 5 predicted proteins | sample MGYA00511075_ERZ779654 | MGnify/ENA primary metagenome ERZ779654 (study PRJEB29588, sample SAMEA2155636) | human gut metagenome | biome: human gut; feature: human-associated habitat; material: faeces | place: Denmark | collected 2008/2010 ...
ACTGAGTCGGAGTGGACGGGAAAAATAAAAAAAATGTCGGTGCAAAAAGAGAACAAGATTGATGCAGATTTGAATACCGTATGCTTCTCTTTATGCTATCCGGTTTATAATGACTATACTTACAAGGTAAGGTATAAATTGGAAGGACTGTCCGATCAGTGGGTGGAAGGTGACCGCAGTCTGCAGAAGAAATATACTCGTTTGCCATTTGGGTCGTATGTTTTTAAAGCTGAGATTTATAATGAGAATGAAGTATTGGCATTGGTAACGCTACCTTTTGAAGTCTTGAGACCTTGGTTTCTATCATATTGGGCTATCACCGGTTATGTTCTGATTGGGCTGTTGTTGTTATTGTTGTTGCAATACATCGTTTATCAGTCTGTGAAGAAGAAGAAAGACAGGGTGATTGAACAGCAACGCATTACCCATCAAGCTGAGATAGAAATACAGGAAAAGAAGATTATCGAATTGGAGAAAGAGCAACTGGAAGCTGATTTACGTTTTAAGAGTAAAGAACTGTCCGGAGTTGTGATGACCAATATTGCCCATCAGGAGTTTTTGAATTCGTTGAAAGAAGAAATACAACAACAGAAGTTATCAGGGCAGTATACGCGGAAGAATCTGGATAAGCTCTTGGTATTGATTAATCAAAGTATCGTTTCGGATGAGGAAAACTGGAATATGTTCCAGGCGAATTTTGACCGGATACATGAGAACTTCTTCCGAAACCTGAAACAACAGTACCCGGATCTGACGGCGGGTGATTTACGTTTCTGTGCTTTACTCCGCTTGAATATGCCGACAAAAGAAATTGCCAAGCTGCTGAATATATCGGTGAGGGGCGTAGATGCGGCAAGATATCGCTTGCGTAAGAAATTTAATCTATCTCAGGAAGATAGTCTGACGGATTTTATGATTAATTTTAAATAGTTGATTATTAACGTTATAATGTGAAAGGAAGTACTAAAATAGTACCTCCTTTTTTTGTGTTTTGCACTAAAGGTACTTTTGTTGTAGCTCTGTATTGTGGCAGTTTAAGGTGCTTTCTCTTTATTTGCAGCGAAATCATTTTTCTCCAAAAATAATAAAGAATGAAAAGCATGAGACAATTAATCCTTAAGGTACAATCGTTTTTAATTTTATTGGTGCTGGTATCTGCCAATGTGCAAGCACAAAAATCTCCTGTCGATATGGATCGCTTTATTGATGATCTGATGAAGAGAATGACGCTGGAAGAGAAAATCGGCCAGTTGAACTTACCTGTTACGGGTGAAATAACCACCGGACAAGCCAAGAGTAGTAATGTGGCTAAGCGTATTCGTGCCGGTGAAGTGGGCGGACTCTTTAACTTGAAAGGCGTGGAGCGTATTCGTGACGTTCAGAAACAGGCAGTAGAAGAAAGTCGTCTGGGTATTCCTCTTTTATTTGGTATGGATGTAATTCATGGATACGAAACTGTATTCCCTATTCCTCTGGGATTATCCTGTACCTGGAACATGAAAGCTATTGAAGAATCTGCACGTATTGCTGCTATCGAAGCCAGTGCTGATGGTATTTGCTGGACATTCAGTCCGATGGTGGATGTTTCCCGTGATCCCCGTTGGGGACGAGTTTCCGAAGGGAATGGTGAAGATCCTTTCTTGGGAGCGGAGATTGCGCGTGCTATGGTACGTGGTTATCAAGGGAAGGATATGAGTAGTAATGATGAGATTATGGCTTGCGTAAAGCACTTTGCTTTATATGGGGCATCAGAAGCAGGACGCGACTATAATACAGTGGATATGAGTCATCAACGTATGTTCAACGAATATATGTTACCTTATCAAGCAGCCGTGGAAGAAGGTGTGGGTAGTGTGATGGCTTCATTCAATGAAGTGGATGGTGTACCGGCTACCGGAAATAAGTGGCTGATGACCGATGTACTTCGTAAGCAGTGGAACTTTGATGGGTTTGTTGTGACAGACTATACCGGTATCACTGAAATGACCGATCATGGTATGGGGGATACACAAACAGTTGCAGCCTTGGCTCTGAATGCAGGTGTTGATATGGATATGGTGAGCGATGCTTTTACAAGCACACTTAAGAAATCTTTGGAAGAAGGAAAAGTTTCAGTAAAGGCTGTTGATGCTGCTTGTCGCCGTATTCTGGAAGCTAAGTATAAGCTGGGTCTTTTTGATAATCCCTATAAATATTGTGATATAACCCGTCCTAAAAAACAAATCTTTACGAAAGAACACCGTGCTATAGCCCGTAAGACAGCTTCGGAAAGCTTTGTTCTCTTGAAGAATGAGAATAGTGTACTCCCTCTGGCAAAGAAAGGTACCATTGCTGTAGTAGGTCCTTTGGCTGATAGCCGTAGCAATATGCCGGGCACGTGGAGTGTGGCTGCTGTGATGAACAAATATCCTTCTTTGATTGAAGGTCTGAAAGAAGTAGTGGGAGGCAAGGCTAAAATTCTTACGGCTAAAGGAAGTAATCTGATGAGTGATGCCGAATACGAAGAACGTGCTACTATGTTTGGCCGTACCCTGCATCGTGACAATCGTACAGATAAGGAACTGCTGGATGAGGCGCTTGCTGTAGCTGCCAAGTCTGACGTGATTGTTGCTGCTTTGGGTGAGTCTTCCGAGATGAGCGGTGAAAGTAGTTGTCGTACAGATCTCGAAATGCCGGATACGCAACGTGCACTTTTGCAGGAATTGTTGAAAACCGGCAAACCGGTGGTATTGGTGTTGTTTACCGGTCGTCCGTTAGTATTGAATTGGGAGCAGGAAAATGTACCTGCTATTCTGAATGTGTGGTTTGGTGGTAGTGAAGCTGCTCTTGCCATTGGTGATGTACTGTTTGGAAATGTAAATCCGAGTGGTAAACTTACTGCTACTTTCCCGAAGAGTGTAGGACAGATTCCTTTGTTCTATAATCATAAGAATACCGGTCGTCCTTTGCCTCAAGGAGCTTGGTTCCAGAAGTTCCGTAGCAATTATCTGGATGTAGATAACGAACCGCTTTATCCGTTTGGATATGGCTTGAGCTATACTACTTTCTCTTATAGCGATATTACATTGGATAAATCGTCCATGAATATCAATGGAGAGATTACGGCAACTGTAACGGTAACCAATACAGGTAAGTATGACGGTTCGGAAGTAGTGCAGCTATATATCCGCGATCTTATAGGCAGTGTGACACGTCCGGTGAAAGAACTGAAAGGCTTTGAAAAAATCTTCCTGAAAGCCGGTGAATCCAAACAAGTGTCTTTCAAGTTAACAGCTGATATGTTGAAGTTCTACAATTACAATCTGGATTTTGTGTGCGAACCGGGCGACTTTGAAGTAATGATAGGTGGTGATAGCCGTGATGTGAATAAGGCCCTATTTTCGCTTCAATAAGTATCTGCTTGGTAGTAGATAGATAAAGAACGAATACAGAAACTTTATTAAAAATAAATGTCTGATAACTAATTAGTTCTGCGAGTATGTAGTAGTTATAAAGTAGTACCATGTTTAGGCGTGGTACTCTTGTGGTAGTCTGTTTTTTGACTTAAATCAATTATTGCTATACGTTTGCAGAGTAATTTTAAATCAATACAAAATGAAAAGAAATCTATTAATTACATGTGTGATGTTGCTGTTTGCTGTCGTTTCGATGGCGCAGAACAAGATTACAGTTTCGGGTGTCGTTACAGATAAGACAGGCGAAACTGTTATAGGTGCTTCTGTTCGGGTAAAAGGACAGGAGAATATGGGAACTATTACGGATATCGACGGAAAATACCAGATTCCTGGCGTACCGGCGAATGCCACTTTAATATTCAGCTATATTGGTATGAAGGAACAGGAAGTGGCGCTTAATGGGCGTTCTACAGTGAATCTTATGATGGAAGAGGATAGTCAGCTCATTGAAGAAGTTGTAGTAGTAGGTTATGGTAGCGCCAAGAAGCGTGATTTGACCGGTTCTATTGTAACGGTGAAAGCTGCCGAGATTGCTTCAAAACCATCTACCAATCCTTTGGCTTCTATTCAAGGTAAGGTCGCTGGTGTGCAGGTTATCAATACAGGACGTGCCGGGCAGGATCCGGAAATTCGTGTTCGCGGTACAAACTCTATCAATGGTTATACTCCTTTATATGTAGTGGACGGACTGTTTACGGATAACATCAACTATCTGAATACAGCGGATATTGAATCTATGGAAATCCTGAAAGACCCTTCTTCCTTGGCTATTTTTGGTGTGCGTGGTGCTAATGGTGTTATTATCATTACTACTAAGAAGGCGAAAGAAGGTAAGACTCAGGTCAGCATTAATGGTTCGGTGGGTTGGAAAAAGGTTACAGACCGCGTTAGCCTGACTAATGCAGAGCAGTTCAAAATGCTTTATAATGAACAACGCATGAATCAGGGTGGCGATCCGTACGATTATACCGTATGGAATGCAGATACTGACTGGCAGGATGAGATGTTCCAAACAGGTTTCCTTACTAACAATACGGTTAGCATTACAGCTTCGGGAGATAGAAGTAAGTTTTATCTGGGCTTGGGATATGTAATGGAAGAAGGTTCCATCAAGAGTGAAAAGCTGAATAAGTTTACTGTGAATTTGCATAGTGAACATAAAGTGACCGACTTCTTACGTTTTGGTTTCCAGGTGAACGGTGTACGTGCATTATATCCTGATGCAAAAGGTGTAGGCTCTGCTTTGAAAGCAGCTCCGATTGCTCCTGTTTATGATACGGAAAGCGGTCTTCTACATACTCTTCCTGATTTTCAGCGTGCTCAGGTTTGGAATCCTATGATTGAGCCCGTGTTGAGAGGTGCTCATAATAAATCTGCAAATTATCGTATGGCAGGAAATATCTACGGAGAACTTGATTTGATGAAGAATCTAACCTTTAAGGCTACTTTCTCCCTGGATTATGCTTCCAGCCAGTCACGTTCTTATTCTCCGCTTATTTATGTGTATAACCCGGATGTAGAAGGTGGTAAAGAAAGATTGACGGATAAAGAAAGTATCAGTCAGTCGAAGTCTACATCAATGGCAGCACAGTCCGATTATGTATTGACTTATATTAATCAGTTTGGTGATCATGGTTTAACTCTGACTGCCGGTCTTACTACGAATTATAATGAATATTCTGATTTATCGGGTGGCCGCAGTCAATTGCCGGGTTATGGTGTTTCCATTGGCGAAGATATAGATAAGTGGTGGATTACTATGATTGATGATGCTACATCAGCTACTAATGGTGGATCCCAATACAAACGTTTTACAATGTCCTATCTGTTCCGTGCATTGTATAACTATAAAAATCGTTATTTGCTGAATGCTTCTTATCGTCGTGACGGTTCTTCCGTATTTAAGAGAACAGGAAATACATGGGATAATTTCTATTCATTCGGTGCCGGTTGGGTTATGAGTGAAGAGGCATTCATGAAGAAACAGAATGTAATCGATTATCTGAAGTTGAAAGGTTCATGGGGTGTTTTGGGAAGCCAGAATACAGGAGGTTCCCGCTATCCGGCCTATCCTAATATTACAAGCTCGGGTTCTGCTGTCTTTGGTGATAATGTTATTGCAGGTAAGGGACCGGATAAACTGATTTCACAGACATTGGGATGGGAGCGTAACTATTCATGGGAAGTTGGTTTTGATATGCATCTGTTGGATGGTCGCATGCAGATTTCTCCTGTTTATTACAATAAGACAACCAAAGACTTGCTGACAAGTGTTCCCGGTCTTTCAGGTACGGTTCCTGCATTGCAGAATACAGGAGAGATTCGTAACCGTGGTTTTGAGTTGGCAGCATCCTGGAGCGATAAAATCGGTGAAAACTGGCGTTATGGTGTTTCAGCCAATCTAACGACTATTGATAATGAAGTTGTATCATTGATAAGCAAGGATTATTCAATAATTAATGGCGTTTCCCGTGTATCTGAAGGATATCCTATCGGCTACTTCTATGGATACAAAGTGGCAGGTGTTTATCAGAATGAAACCGATATCGAAACTTCAGCACCTAACCAGGTAGCTTCTGTGAAGCCGGGCGATTTGAAGTTTGCCGATGTAAATGGTGACGGTATTATATCAGAGAAAGACCGTACTATGATTGGTAATCCTACTCCGGATTTTACTTATGGTTTTAGCGTAAATCTGGGTTACAAGAATTTTGATTTGAGTGTAGATATGATGGGTGTTTATGGAAATGAGGTTTATCGTAACTGGGATAGTAGTGCTTATGCACAATTCAACTATCGTACAGGGCATTTGAACCGTTGGCATGGTGAAGGAACATCCAACTGGGATCCGATTCTTGATCCATCCCGTTCTGTAAACTTGGAAGCTTCTTCTTACTATGTAGAAGACGGAAGTTTCTTCCGTATCCGTAACATAGAGTTGGGATATACCTTTGATCCCCGTTTGTTGAACCGCATCAAACTGCAATCTTTACGTATCTATGGTAATGTGCAGAATCCTAAAACATGGAGCCGCAATACCGGATATACTCCTGAAGTTGGTGGTAGTGCAACAGCGTTTGGTGTAGATGGTGGAGGTTATCCGATGCCTGTAGTTTATACATTAGGCTTTAACTTATCATTCTAAACATGAAATCTAATAAAAGAAAAACGATCAGTATGAAAAAGATATTTTATTATGTGATGGCTTTGGCACTGGGATGTTCCCAGATGTCATGCAGTGACCTGTTAGATCAGAAACCGCAAGGAGTATTGACTGAAGATGACCTGACTGGTGGTACTTACGAAACACAGATTTTTAACATGTATGCTTTGCTTCGTGGTTATCATATTGTTTCCGGAAATACGGCATTGGCTATTCATGGTATGCGTTCGGAAGATGCGGAAAAGGGTAGTACACTGTCTGACGGATCTGCAACAGGAAAAATGTTTGATGATTTTGAATATGCTGCAAGTAATGGCATGGTAAAAAGTTACTGGAATGCCAATTATACCTTGATTCATAAAGCAAATGATGTATTGGAGGAGATGAAGTCGAATCCTTCATTGACAGGCGGTGACTTAGTTAATAAGGGTGAAGCTTTATTGATGCGTGCTTTCTGTTATTTCAATTTGGTACGTGCTTTTGGCGAAGTGCCCTTGATTGATTTTAAAGTAGGGAGTGTAGCAGATGCCAATATTCCCAAATCTTCTGTAGATCAGATATATACTTTGATTGATGAAGATCTGACAAATGCAGAATCTTACTTGCCGAGGACTTGGGAAGCACAATATGTCGGTCGTCTTAGCTGGGGAGCGGCTCGTGCCTTACATGCCCGTACTTATATGATGCGTAATGATTGGAACAATATGCGTGCGGCAGCAGAGGACGTTATTTCTTCCGGTTTATATAATTTGAATACACCTTATGAAGATATTTTCCGTGAGAAAGGTGAAAACTGTGGTGAGTCCGTTCTGGAACTTCAATGTACTGCTACTGCTGCTCTTCCGGGGTCCAACGAAATTGGTAGCCAGTATGCTCAGGTACAGGGCTGTCGTGGGGCCGGTGAATGGAATTTAGGTTGGGGCCAACATACGCCTACTCAATTATTGGCTGACGCATTCGAAGAAGGTGATCCCAGAAAGGATGAGACTTTATTGTATTTTATTAGAACAGGAGAAGATCCTTCGACCATTCCTGCAAACAAACCTTATGGAGAAAAGCCGATTGCCAATGCCGATGTGATAGCAAAGTACTTTAATAAGAAAGTGTATACAGATCCGGCTTTGCGCGAAAAGTATACGAAGAGTGGGTATTGGGTGAATATTCGTCTGATCCGTTATTCGGATGTCGTACTGATGGCTGCGGAAGCTGCTTGCGAACTGGGTGATAATACAAGTGCAAGAAGATATCTTGAGATGGTACGTGCCCGTGCCCGTGGTATGAATGCTAATATCTTGCCGGAGGTTACCACTGATAATCAGAGTGAATTGCGGGAAGCTATTCGTCATGAACGTCGTGTTGAGTTGGGTATGGAATTCGATCGCTTCTATGATCTTGTACGTTGGGGAATAGCGAAGGAAGTGCTACATGCAGCCGGAAAGACCGGTTACCAGGATAAGCATGCATTGTTGCCTTTGCCTCAGGACGAAATTGACAAATCAAATGGCGTGTTAGTTCAAAACCCTAATTATTAATTCATATAGTAATGACCATGAAAAGATATATTAATTTATTGTTGGCATTTTGTGTGTCAGCACTCACTTTGCAATCTTGTTTTCAGGATATGGATCATCCGGCTTTTGATTATCCGGATAGTTCTGCTCCCAAAGTGTTCTCACCAATGAAATTGTTCTTGCCTTTTGAGAATGATATGCGTGATAAGGGTAATTACACCTTCCTCATGAGTGCCGGAGGGGATATTACTTATACTGATGGCATCAACGGACAAGCTTATCAAGGCACAAAAGATACATATCTGTTAGCCCGTGTTCCTTCTTATCTGACCGATTCTATACCCGATTTAGGAAGTTGTACGGTGGCTTTCTGGATGAAAACAACGAGAAATACTTCCGCATATGGTGTCTTCAGTATTCCTAATACCAAGACTTTCTGGGGTAATTTTGATATCTATCTGGAAAATACAAGTAGTGAGACCCAGGCTTTCTTCAAGATGCATCTGTATAACTGTACATCAGTGAAAGATAATGATGAGAGATGGGTAGAAGCTAAGATAGACAATGTCTTTGGTACTGAATGGGTTCATATGGCATTTGTTTATGATGGTAGTAATTCGACAGTAACAGTTTACCGGAATGGTGAAAGTGCATTTACAAAAGAACTGCCCGGTTATGGAAAGCTTAAATTTAAAGATTTGGGTACATTTGCTATCGGAGCATTTCAGTTTAGCACAAAACCCAGTTTGACAGAAGGTGCAGGAGCACAGAGTTGGGCATCCAATTTTCCGGGACAGTTAGACCAGTTCCGTTTCTATGACAGAGCTATATCTGCTTCTGATATCAAGCAACTTTATTCAGGAAAAGAATGATGACCGTTAGAAATAGAGTGAATATGAGAACTGTTTATTTCATACTGTCCTTATTACTGATTTCTTGCAGTAAAGATGATGCTTCGGAAGTACCCGGAAAATTTGAACTGCAAAGTATATCCATTGGTGAAAAACAGGATCAGAGTTCCTTTGAAAATGTAGCTCCCAATGCCAGTATTGTGCTTACATTCACAGATGCAGTGGATGAAGCTACGATTCAGAGTAATATCATATTGAAACTGAATGATCAGGCGGTGGCATATGATTCAAAACTACAGGGAAAGGATAAACTCTCATTGACTCCAACAGGTGGTTTTAAAAGTTTTTCCTCATATAAACTGGTGATTAATCCGGGGGTGAAATCCACCTCCGGAGTATCTCTTACCAATGGCAAAGTCTATGAAATCCGTACAGGGATGGATGATTCGGATAAGTTTGATCGCATTCCTGACGAGGATTTATTAACTTTGGTGCAGAAACAAACTTTTAAGTATTTCTGGAACTTCGGTCATGCACATTCCGGTATGGCACGCGAAAGAACAACTTCCGGTGATGTTGTTACTACCGGAGGAACAGGATTTGGAGTGATGGCGATGCTGGTAGCGGCTGAAAGAGGATTTGTAACCCGACAGGAAACTCTTGAAAGAGTGCAGAAGATTGTAACCTTCCTGGATAAAGAGTGTACGAGTTATCATGGAGCCTATGCACACTGGATTAACGGTGCAACTGGTGAGACAAAGCCATTTGGTGATAAAGATGATGGTGCGGATCTGGTAGAAACCTCTTTACTTTTCCAGGGGCTGCTTGCAGCACGTGCATACTTCAAGGACGGTTCGGAAGCTGAGAGCAAATTGCGCTCTGATATAACCCGCTTGTGGGAAGCTATTGAATGGACTTGGTTTCAGAAAAGTGGAGAGTCTGTTCTGTATTGGCATTGGAGCCCGAACTATGGATTTGAGAAGAACCTTCCGATCAGAGGTTGGAATGAGTGCCTGATAACTTATGTGCTTGCAGCCTCTTCTCCTACTCATCCTATCGATAAGGCGGTTTATGAAGCTGGATGGGCAAGGAATGGCGGTTTGAAGAATGGTAATACCTACTATGGATACAAACTTCCGCTGGGAGCTGATAAGGGTGGACCGTTATTCTTATCTCAATATTCCTTCTTGGGCATTAATCCGAAAGGACTGAAAGATCAATATGCTGATTATTGGGAACAGAATCAAAACCATACTCTGATCAATTATAATTATTGTAAGGAGAATCCTAAGGGATATGCTGGTTATGGAGCCTCTTGTTGGGGGCTGACAGCTAGTGATGGTGATAATGGTTATTCGGCACATTCACCTACAAATGATAAAGGAGTGATTGCTCCTACGGCTGCATTGTCTGCATTTCCTTATACTCCGGAAGAGTCGATGTCTGCATTGCACTTCTACTATTATAAGATGGGTGATAAACTCTGGAGAGATTATGGTTTTGTAGATGCTTTCAACCTGACAGCTAATTGGTATGATAACCAGTGTATAGCTATAGACCAGGGACCGATCATTTGTATGATAGAAAATTATAGGACAGGAATGCTTTGGAATTTATTCATGGCTATTCCGGAAATTCAGCAGGGAATGAAAAAGTTAGGCTTTGAAAGCCCTGCACTAAACTGATAAATAGAATATATGATGAGACTTATAATATATGTGATGCTTCTGCTTTACCCGTTTAGCCTGCTGCCGGCAGCTTCTGGTGGTAAGAAGGAGAAGAACTTGTCTGATGAAGAACTGATGACCCTCGTGCAGAAACAGACTTTCCGTTATTTCTGGGATTATGGACATCCGGTTTCGGGCTTGGCACGCGAACGTAGTAACGGTAATGACGATATTGTTACCATTGGTGGTTCCGGTTTTGGGGTAATGGCTATTATTGTCGGTGCAGAACGTGGATTTGTAACGCGTGAACAAGCGGCAGAGCGTATGCTGAAAATAGTCAGCTTTCTGAATGATAAGAATACGGACAGTTACCATGGCATTTGGGCGCACTGGATAAATGGGCAGAATGGAGAAACCATTTCTTTCAGCCGGAAAGATGATGGTGCCGATCTGGTAGAGTCTGCTTTCATGTTCGAAGGATTGCTGGCTGCACATCAGTATTTCAACAAAGATAATCAGGTGGAAAGACGTATCCGTGGTCTTATTAATGACCTGTGGCGTCAGGCTGAATGGAATTGGTTTACTAAAGGTGGTGAGGATGTACTCTATTGGCATTGGTCACCCAATAACGGTTGGTCGATGAACCATCAGATAAAAGGGCATAATGAGTGCCATATTACGTATATACTTGCTGCTTCTTCACCCACTTATCCCATTGCAGAGTCGGTATATCATAAAGGGTGGGCCAATTCTATCGTTTTCAAGAATGGTAAGAAGTATTACGACATAACCTTGCCATTGGGAAGTGATTATGGCGGACCTTTGTTCTTTACCCATTATTCTTATATGGGACTTGATCCGCGTGGTTTGAAAGATTATTATGCTGATTATGAAGAACAGATGAAAGCACATACCCTGATTAATCGTGCTTATTGCATAGATAATCCGAAGGGGTATAAAGGGTATGGAGAACAGTGCTGGGGACTGACAGCCAGTGATGGTGATAAAGGTTACTCTGCGCATTGTCCTGGTAATGACCGCGGTGTTATTACCCCAACAGCTGCCTTGTCGTCTATTCCTTATGCACCGGAATATTCGTTGCAAGCCATGCGCTATTTCTATGAAGAACTGGGTGACCGTCTTTGGGGTGAATATGGGTTCAAAGATGCATTTAATCTGACTGAGGATTGGTTTGCGCCTTCGTATCTTGCCATTGACCAGGGACCGATTATTGTGATGATAGAGAACTATCGCACCGGTTTAATTTGGAAGCTTTTCATGAGTCATCCCGATGTACAGAAGGGATTGAAGAGATTAGGCTTTACGTCTCCTTATTTGAATAAGGCTGATTAGGTTTGGCAGGATTTGATTTTGGTAAATTTTATATAGATTAAAAAGGATTATAACCATGAAAAACGTGCTTTTCAATAGTGTATTGGTTGCTTTCGCATTGCTTGTCGCTTCGTGCGGCAAGCAACCGGAAGCTAAGGTGGAGGTGATGTCGTTTAATATCCGTCTGGATCATGTAGCGGACAGTATGAATAACTGGAAATACCGTAAGGATAATGCAGCACAGATGATTGCTTATTATGCTCCGGACATTGTGGGCATGCAGGAGGTGGTAAAGAATCAACTCAATGACTTGAAGGAGCGTCTTCCTCAATATACTGCCCTTGGCGTAGGTCGTGCAGATGGAAAAGAGAAAGGCGAATATTGCTCCCTTTTTTATAAGACAGAGCGTTTTGAGCTTTTAAAGAACGGAGATTTCGGACTGAGTGAGACTACCGATTCCATCGGAAAG